>Ga0172371_10002145_pt1 | contig 31480 bp, 28 predicted proteins | sample Lak12m_FD_114543 | JGI IMG/M metagenome (GOLD analysis project Ga0172371, IMG submission 114543) | Freshwater microbial communities from Kabuno Bay, South-Kivu, Congo - kab_022012_12m | ecosystem: Environmental > Aquatic > Freshwater > Lake | place: Democratic Republic of the Congo: South-Kivu...
ATCAGTATTATTGATACTTTTTTAATAGTATTAATATATTTCATGCAATAATTATGATAGTCCGTGTTAAAACTATGTACCCAAGGAATGAATTCAACATTTTTATTATAACCCATAACTATTCTTTCTCTTTTATTTTTCCTTGTAATTCAAACATTCTTCTTATTTCAACTTCTGTTGTTGTTTCTTTGTCTTCTTTATCACTTCTCACTTTTACAAGACGAGGAAATCTTAATGCGAGACCTGTTTCTTTGTTTCTATTAAAACAACAGGTGTGTATTTCACTTTCTGTTATTTCATCATAATTAATTTCAATAATTATTTTTGGAATAACATAATAATCTGGTTCTATTTTAGTGTCTATATCTTCTGGTTTCTTATTTACCTTTAGATTTGATAGCTCTTTACCTAACTCTATAAGTAGATTGTCTGATAAACCAGTCCCAACTTTAGCTAATGTATAATATTTTTCTGTTTCTGAATTATAGACCCCAACAAGTAATGCACCAAGGCCCTTATCACTTCTTTTACCTTGCCCATAAAAGACTCCTAAAATAACTGCATCAATTGTGTCTATTGTTCCTGAATAGGATTTCTTAAATTTAATCCAAGAAAACCCTCTTGAACCTGCAATATATTTAGAGGATAAATCTTTTGCAATTATTCCTTCTAGATTCTCTTTTATTCTAGAATCAAAAAAAGAAATAAGTTCTTTTTCATTATCTGTTGTAATTAATTTAGTTGTAGTTATGATCTCAGAAAAATTAAATTTATCTTCAATAATTTTTCTTCTTTCTAAAAAAGGAACATCAATTAAATTTCTTCCATCAAGATATAAAATATCAAACACTTTAAGATGAAGAGGTAGTTCTTTTATTTTTTCATCTATATCATATTTTCTTTTTCTTTGAATAGTTATTTGAAAAGAACAATATTTTTTATTAATCTCATCATATGCAATTGATTCAGAATCAATAATGAAATCCCCATTAACTTTTTTAATCTCAGAAACTATGTCTGGAAACATAGAAGTCATATCTTCTTCATTTCTTGAGAAAATCTTAATTGTATCTCCAAACTTATGTATTTGTTGACGAAATCCATCTATTTTTGAATCAACTGCAAATCTAATTTTGTTATTATCTTTATCCTTTCCAAGTCTAGTAATGATTTCTGAAAAACTTTCTGCTCTCTCACATAAAGCTGGTTTAATTGGCATACCTGGAGTTATAGTTATTTTTTCAAGTCCTTTTATTCCTTTTGTTTTGATTATGTTTGCAAGATACCCAAGATCAGAAACTTGATTATATTTATTTGTAATAATTTCTTTAGCTATCTTTTGTTCAATTGAAGAATCAAGTAAAGAAAGGGCATCAATAATTGTTGAGTCAGAAAAACCTAATCTAAATGAAATAGGAAACTGAACAATATACTTTGCTTCATCTTTGGTTACATTAAATAATATTGACTCAAAAAGCTTTATTTTTTTTTCAACTGTTCCTTTGCCACTTATACTTGCAATTTTTTCAAAAATAGAATATACCTCTAGAAAAGACAGCTCTTTAGTAAACAATGTTTTTTGCTGTTCTTTAAGTTTAACTCTCTGAATTACAAGCCCAAGATCCCCTATTTGTAAGAGATCGTCTTTTATTTTGGTATCTGGTTGTCCAAGATATCTTGCAACTAACGCAATTACAGTTGACTGACCAATATTTACTTCTAAACCTTTGTATCTTGGTCCAACCTTGCCTTGACAAAAATAAACTAATTTGCTTATTTCTTCTTGGTTTGCGTCTAGAAATAATTCACTTAAAATAGAGGTCATACTAAGACGTGAAGAAGTATTCTCTAATCTATCAAAATATAAACAAACCTTACTAAACTGCATATAAATATTATCTCCCAAAAGGTTTTAAAGGAAAGCATTACCTATTTCTTTTTTAATTTAATTGGGTTTCCTCCAAATAATTTAACCATATTATTAAATCCATATTCTGTCATTTCAAGGGGTATCTGCAAACCAACTCCAGATATTCTAAGTTCTTCCATAAAATCATGAACAGATATATCTGCAATCTGTGCTCCTGTTGAAAAATCAATTTCTCCTCTCTGGTATAAATCTAGTGCTTTCTTTAATTTATATTCCTTAATACTCTTATCTAAAAGCATTCTTATCACATCAGATCTAGTTTTATTTTCCTCTTTTGCAATTAAGTAAATAGATTCAGTGGCACTATCATTTAATCTTAATGTATTAACTTTATTTTTAGCATTATAATTTAAATTATTTGTCTTTTTTAATACCATATTTGTCACCTTTAATTTGCGCTAATAAATCTAAATTTTGATAAATATATTTATCTCTAATAAATGGTTTTAAGATATTTATTTTCTCTAATGATTGTTCATAAGTTAACTTGTCTTGGTCATAACTATATAAAATAAAATTAATGGTATTAATTACTTGTATCTTATTTTTTATACAATATTCAATTGCAGCACTATTATCCACTAACACTGCACCATTAAGTTCTATTGCAAGTGCAATAGTCTGAACTTCTCCAGAAGTTTTACATAATGAATTATACAAATTATCAGAAACATTTTTTGGATTCCTTATTTTAATCAAATCCATATCTTTTAGTTTATTATAAACAATTATATCTCTGGGAGTATAAAATAATTTAAAATTCACTAATAATTCATCTTCAACTTTGGATGTGAAAATTAGCTCAAATCTTTCTAATAGATAATCAACTAATCCAACTCTATTTATATTTATCCAAAAAGATGAATCTACTATTGCAATTTTTTTATTTATTTTTGAATTAAACACCATAAAAATAATAGAATACAATGTATTTATAAATTGTATTCTTTTGTATTCTTTTAAGTTAAAAAGAATAGATAAAAAAAGAAAAAAGAAGAACAACATTTAGATTGTTTTAATTGTTGTTCCACAGTTCTTTAAAATATTTGAAAACATAATTTCAGATTTATTTATGTTCTTTTGGTGTAAATATAAATCTTTATGATCTAAGTATTTTAAAGAGTCTTTTGAGTTAAAGAAATGAGCTAAATTATTTATTGAAGCCCTATCAAACTCAAGATAAATATATTTAGAATTATCATTTGTTCGCAAGATTATATTTCTTTGATCAGAAGGATATTCTTTAATTGTTTTTAATAAATGATTATAGAAAAAATAGGATATTGGAAAAAATGTAGTTACGGGAAATTCAATAGAACTATCTGTATCTAGATAATTATATATCTTATATCTTCGTTGCAATTCAATAGGAGAAAGATTAAATCTCTTTGAAAGATCTTTTAAAAACTCATCTTTTGCAATTGCCTTATCCACGCTTGCTTGCTTTTGCTTAATTGAGAAATCAATATCTTTTTGACTTGAAAACCCTGTATGTAAAAGAGCCATTTCATTTGTTTTCTTATTATATGCTTCAACATCTTTGACCTTGTGTAGTTCATCTCTTAAAAGATTCATTAAATCCTCTTTTTCAAACTTTTCTTCAGTTAGTTTCTTAATCTTAGAACTAGCCTTAATAATTACTTTAGGTTTAGTCTCTTTTTTAATAATTGTTTTTTTAGTTTTTTCGTTTATAACTTTAGCATTAGTTTTCTTTGTTTTAACCATTAATTATCATCTCTAATATTTTTTAAATTATTAATAAAATAGTAATAAATAATATTATAGGATTAATTAATAAATATATTGGTTAAGGAAAACCAAAGAATTATAGGTTCTTCCTTTTACTTACGGAAGAACATAGGACTTTCGTTTAATTTTTCCAGTTTACTGGATATTTATTACTTTCCTTTAGAGCACTACATATATCCTTAATCATTGCTTGAGCAGCAATTCTTGAAGCTTCTGCAAATTCCAAAGGATCTCCTCCTTTTTGATAAGCAAATATGATTTCTCTAGAAGAATTAACAACAGCTCCATACCCATCTTTATTAAAGCAATTAACTAGGTCTTTTGACTTACCACCTTGAGCACCATAACCTGGCACTAAAAATATTGAGTTTGGCATAATCTTTCTAAGCTCTTCTGCTTGAGAAGGGTATGTTGCACCAACAACTGCACCAATTGATGAATAACCTCTTAACCCAACATCTTCTTGAGCGTAGTTATTAACTTGTAAAGCAACTAGATTATACACCCTTGTCTTATGATCAGTAATAGAAATACCACTTTTTACTAATTTGCTTTCTTCTTCTGGTGTAATTTCAATTAACCTATCTTGAAGCTCTCCTGAACTTGGATTACTTGTTTTTACAAGAATAAATATACCTTTCCCAAATTCTTTACAAACAGATACAAATGGAGTTAAACCATCAGTTCCAAGATAAGGATTAACTGTTAATAAATCTACATTTAATGATGGACTTTTACTAAGTTCTGTTTGAACAACTCCTAAATGCCCATCAGCATATGCTTGTGCTGTTGTTGCAATATCATTACGTTTTCCATCTTCAATTACAATCATTCCTTTAGAATGCGCATAATCTACAGTATCTTTAAATGCCTTAAGACCAGCAACTCCATATTTTTCATAAAATGCAATTTGTGGTTTAATAGCAGGAATAATATCACAAACATTATCAATTATTTCAAAATTAAATTTTCTAAAAGCTTCAGCCACGTCTTCAAAAGTATTTCCTTTAAGAAGATGCTTTGGAATTTTCTCAATAACTGGATCAAGACCAACAACACAAGGATTTTTCATTTCATCAATCTTATCTAATAATTTATCTGCTATCATATTTCTTTTCCCCTCTTTATTTATTTAATATTATTTTTTCTTAAGTTTATTAAAGTATGCATACTTAGTTTCATTTAAAAAATGTAAAACTAATTTTTTATATTCTTCTCCCAACCTAGATTCATTATCATCATGTGCAGCTGATTCCCACTCTGATTTATAATCTTTATGCGCAATTTTTATTGTTCTCTCTTTTGATGGATTAAACAAAATAACGTCTATTTTATTTAATATATTTTTGTTTTTTGTATCAAAAGATATGAAATCATTACCTGGATTTTCAGAAATCTTTTTACCTTCCCCCCAATTATAATTCAATACTCTAACTATATTATAATTATTTTCTAAAGTATTCTTAATTGAATCTTGCGGTTGGGTATATTCAAATACAGAGTGTTTATATCTGAAATTAGAAATTGTACCAACCATAGAAGAAGGTATTCTCTTATCTTTTGAAGAATCAATAAAAACAAATAATGGCTTTTTTAATTGAGTTCTATATTTAGTTAATATATTTAATAACGTAAGTTTAACATCTTCAAAATTAACAATATTATATGACGGATAATTTAATGTAGTTATCACAATATTTTTTTTAGGTTTAATGCCCCAAGTATAGGGCACACCAGTAGATTTAATACCAATAACAACTATTGGTCTTTTACTTACTCTATGTAATCTATTCACTAAAGTTTCAGTTAATAATAACTCCTGTGCTAAAAATTTCGCATGAATAATATCTGCAGAATTAAATCTTTTTTTATCAAATATAATATAGTTTGTACACTTTGTTTTGGAATGAATTTTCTTTTTATTAATTATTAATTCATTTCTTTTTTCTGGATTTCTTATTGTCGAATATTCTTTAACAACTTTCATGTAATCACAAAATATTTATTTTTCAACTTTTGGAAAACCATTCTTTGTCCCCCAATTAAAAGGATCTTTTTTCCAAGCTGCAAGCAACTTAATTTGATCAGCAGTTAAATAATTTATTTCTTTTGCAACCTTAAGTAAGATATCATAAGTTAAAATAGATCTTACTTTTGTTTCTTCTTTTAATTCATTAAATGCATTATTTGCTTCTTCAAGTCCATAACTAAAAATAGATAAACAAAATTCTACTTCTCCTTTTGCATCTCTTACTGCTTGAACTGCTTTAGCTGAAGATCCACCTGTTGAAATTAAATCCTCAATAACAATTACTTTCTTTCCATCTAAATCTTTATCAGCATCAAGACCTTCAATTTGATTTCTAAGCCCATGATCTTTTGGTTTATCTCTAATATATATCATTGGCTTCTTTAATAAATCAGCTAAGATTACAGCATGAGGAATACCAGCAGTTGATGTTCCAGCAATAACATCACATTCAATATTTTCTTTTTTAATTATTTGCCTAAATCCTTTTACAATTAATTTTCTATATTCTGGATAAAACAATAACATACGATTATCATTATATATTGGCATTCTATACCCTGAAGCCCAAGTAAAAGGATTATCTGGTCTTAATTTAATTGAACCAATCTTTAAAGATACTTTTGCAATTTCTTTTCCTGTACTCATAAAAAAAACCCCGTGATATTAATAAGAAATTAATCTATCTTAGTTAATAGCTTTTACCAACATAAACCATAACATTAGCTTTCTTACCGCAAACAACACAGATTGCATCAGGATCTGGAATATCATCATAATCCATTCTAGTTCCTCTTACTTCCCCACCCTTGGTGTCTGTCTTTATTTCATCAGCACAATGTTTACCATCAAAATCAATAGAACATAAAGGAACACGAGCAACCTGGTCTTTATCAAGAACTTCTTTTAAATCATCATAAGTAGTTACAGTAACAATCTTATCATCAAAATCTCTATCTGCTTGTTCTCTTAAATTTTCAATGAATTCTAGTTTTACTTTTTTAATTTCATCATAAATATCTGCTAAAAATACTTTATACTTTTCATTAATATCACGTCTAAAGAAAGTTACAACTCCTTCTGCAATATCTTTTGGGCCAACTTCAATTCTTATTGGTACTCCTTTCAGCTCATAAAAAGTAAATCTTTCTTTAGGAGTCTTTTCTTTTTGATCATCAATCTTAACTTTATAACCAAGTTTATCTAAATTCTCTGCAATTTCAATACTTAGTTTTTCAACTTTTTCATTATCTTGATCTTTAAAATAAATTGGAGTAATAATAACTTGTATTGGTGCTAAATCAAAAGGTATTCTTAAACCAAGCTTATCTCCATGAACACAAATCATACCACCATATATTCTTGATATAGCAGGCCCATAACAAGTCCCAAATGCATGTTTAACTTGCTCATCTTTAGCTTTAAACTTAACATCAAATGTTTTTGTAAACTTATCTCCTAATAAGTGAGTTGAGGGTAGTTGTAATACTTTTCCATTAGGTAATATTACATCTGCTGCATAAGTATTAATTGCTCCAGGAAATTTATCCCATTGTGGTCTTTTAAAAAATATAAATGGAATTCCAAACTCACCATGAAGCATTTCTTCAGTTATTTGCATATCTTCTAGAACTTGTTCTTCTGCTTCTTCAATTGTTTCAAAAATATTATGTGTTTCATACCAATAAAATTCTCTACCCCTAATAAAAGGCTTAGTTGCTTTAGAATCATACCTAAAAACATTAGCTCTTTGATATGTTTTCATTGGTAAATCTTTATAGCTTTGTAACCAGTAACTAAACATATAATAAAATGCAGTTTCTGAAGTTGGTCTTAATGCATACTTGTTTTCAAATTTTTCGCACCCATGCTCTGTGACCCAAAAGACTTCAGGAGTAAATCCTTCTACATGTTCTGCTTCTTTTAAAAAATTCTCTTCAGGAATCAAAGTTGGCATAATAACTTGTTGATGCCCAGTTTCATTAAGCTTATCTTCATATGCTCTAAACATCAAGCTAATAGAATAAACAGACCAAGGCCTAAAAACAACAAATCCTTTAATATTATATCTTTGATCAGCAAGCTCTGCTCTAAAGATAATATCATTAAACCATTCATTGAAATCTTCAATCTTATATTCCAAACTTGATACCATATTTATTTCCTTTCCCTAGTTTTATGTTTTAGTTTATGTAATCTGTAATATAGTTAATAATTTTTGTCTTTTAAGATAATATTTTGCATGCAAATCAATAATTTCATTTTTTAATAAAGGTATATTTACCATTGCTTCTTTACGTGCACTATCCATATCTTTTCTGTCATTTGCATCATAAATTGTATTTTTTATTTTCTTTTGATAATTATCCACAAAATCAATATAACTTTTTAGCTCACCTAGTTTGTTTGAAACAATCTCTCCTTCTTTGATTACAATAGAAATTAATTTATTATATTTAGAAAACAAAGGTTTATTTGTAGACTTTAATGTAGTAAATTTAGACTTAAAAGTATTAATTAATTTAAAAGAAGCATCTATTTGCTTTGCATCAAAATTTGAATAATTCTTTTTTAAATTTTGTTTAATAGAAGTTAATTCCTCTTTTGGGATAGATAAAAACATTTTCAGGCTTAAAGACTCATGAAGCATTTTTTTTGTAAGTGACCTATATTTTGGTTTCCTTTTTGTTCCTTTAGAAAAAAGAGATAATTGAATATTTTTTGTTTTAATAATCTTTCTCTTTGGAATCATAGAATAACCACACATAAACTAAGATCAGAATTAATAAGTGAGGCTGCCCCGATTTGAACGGGGGTCGTAAGCTCCCAAAGCTTAAATGCTAACCACTACACTACAGCCCCTTTTAATTATATATATTATATATTCAGTAAGGTTTATAAATAAAAGTATACCTTATTTTTTAATTCCATAAATCCCAATATTTATTAAAATAATCTAAATAACTCCTAGCTACCTCTTCATTATAAATAAATACAAGAGACTCATCATTTTTTTGTGTCCCATTAACAGATAAATTCATTGAACCTGTAAGTACTATTTTATTATCAATTATACAAAATTTATTGTGCATATTTTGTGGATTTAAATCAAGAAGAACAGATACTCCTGCATTCTTTAATTTAGAATATTCTGAATAATCACTTTCTTGTGTTTTTTCAAAAATAAATCTTTTAGATATATTTTTCTGTATAATAGAGTCACCTGCTTGATCAAGTGTAAATGAATAAAACATACATTCTATTGAAAGATTTGAATCATTTATTAAAGACAGAACGTGAGTAGAACAATTATCTTCTGGACAAAAATAAAATTCTCCATTTCCTATTCTATTGATTTGAATGCTTGGATTAATATCTTGACTAAATACACCTTCAAAAAAAGAATTTACTTTATTTGAATATAATTCAGCAACTTCTTTATCATTAACTATTAAAACATTATTATTGTTTCTATGTGCATCATTAATTGTAAAATTAAAAGAACCCACCCATACTATTTTTTTATCAAAAACACAAAATTTATTGTGCATAATTGAACTAGATTCTGGGGAAACAATTACATTAATGTCCGCAACTTTTAGTTTACCAATCATAGATGCTTTTGTTGCGGCTTGGATATAATCAGTAACCAATCTTACTTGTAATCCTTTATTTTTCTTCTCAATTAATGCATCAGAAATACTGCTATCATCAATATCATAAATTGAACAATCAATAGATATTTTAGAATTATTTATTAATTCAATTAGTTTTAGAGTACAATTATCTTCTGGACAGAAAAGAACTTTTAGATCAAGATTTCTATCTGGAGAACCAAACAAATATCTTCTTTCAAGATCAGAATAAACTGTGTCTTTCTTAATTTTTATTTCTGGAGTACCTAAATCTTTATTTGCATCCAAAAGAAGATTATTTGTATCTTCTTTTATATTATTAATATCTTCTTTAACTTCAGTAATAGTTGTGTTTGGATCTTGATAAACATAAACTGCAACAAGTATACCTACAATTAAGCAAACAAGTAAAATTACAATAAAAGTATCAAAATCCATTTAGTTTCCCTTTCTTTTTATTTTTTTCTTAGTTCCATTTCAAATATATCAATTATTCTTTCAGTTTCTAAGTCTCTTAATGCTACTCTATTATTTATCTTTCTAACCATTTCAAGATTAAAATAAGGATAAATTCCAACCATTTTTCTAAGTTTATCATATTGCTTTAAAGAAACTGCTCTATTATGCCTATGAGTTAGCTCAGTAAATATTTCATGAAACCTTTCACTGTTCTCAAAAGCAACTTTATCTTTTTCTTTAACCCTTACTTCTTTTGGTTTAAATAAATCTTTTATACTCATAATACATTCACCTTAATTTTATTTTGGTTTAAATTTTAATCCAATATTTATTTAATATAACAATAAATATATGCGATTAACATTACATCATAAATATATTCTTGACCCATATTATCTCTAAATAACTTATCTATTTTAGTTTTATTATCTAAATAGATCAAATTAAAAAATTCATGTGAGTGCTTAAATATTTTATCTAAATAAGAAGATAATTCCAATTTACTTTTTGTTAAAAAATAATTAGTGAATATTTGAATTAAATTTTCATTATATTTGATTAACAATTCTCTTTCTTTAATATTTATTTTTAAACATAACCAAATATCATCATATAAATTTATTTTATTTTCAAAGTCATAAAGGGTTTTAATTTTAGACTCACCATCCATAAACAAATTGATTATATCATTTCCATAATCGCAACTAATTTGTATATTTAAATTAATATTATCTCTTGAAAAGGTAGCATATAGTTTTAAATTATGTTCATCAAATTTTACATTTGAAAAAACATCATGAATAGAAAGATAATCAAATATATAGCTCATTTGTTTTTTTGATTCTCCTAAAAAACCCTGATTTTTATCTCCAATTTGAGTACCAGGAGACGAATCCACATTATATAATATTCCAAATGAAATACGAAGTTCAGAAATATAATTTTCAGCAAGATAATTTAATAACGAATATTTAAGATTATTCTCTTTATTAACAAATAATCTTTTGGATTCATTTAATAATTTAAGTACATTTTGTATTTTACCTATAGATTCTCTTCTTGCTGATGTGCCACCTGAATCCACTCTATTTTTTAGATCACAAAATATAATTTTATTTCGGCCATATTTACATAAATCAAAAACAACGTCATCCTTTTTTGTACCTTCCCAACCCCATAATTTGGATTTATCATATGAATTGTGGACCTTATCAAATAGTTTTGTTTTACGATATTTTTCAAAATCCAGAAATATTAACGGAAAATATCTTAGTCTAAAATCTCTAGAAACATCTTTATTTAATAATGAAAATAACTTTTCAATGAATATTCCTCTCCCACCTTGAGAATGCTGTAAATAAGAAAATAAAGGTAAAATGGACTCTAATTCAATTGCAAAATGTGAGTCCGATTTATTTATATTTGAATAAACAAAACCCATATACCTCTTATATATAGAATCTAAATCATATTCTTTTTGAAGTCCAATTTCGCATAAATTAGAAAATATATTTGAATAACTATTAATTAATAATTCTTCTTGTACATCACTTACTTTTTTCAATAATAATAAATTGTATTTCATTTTATCACCTGTAAAATAAGTATACGATCATATTTTAATTTGTGATTTCCATTTTGATGTGCACATTTATTCCTTGGCAATATATCATCAATTATATCTATTTTTTTAAAACCAATTCTCGAATATAGTTGTGCAATATCCTCAGCAGTATTTATTGTGTTTACAGTTGTATGAACATCCCCTAGTACGAATATAACATATTTATCCGGTTTTAGGACTTTATGTAATTGTAATCCTACTTTTTTCATCTCATCTAAATAACTATTTTTTTGTTGTATTAATTCTTTTTTTAAACTTTCTCTTTCGTCAAAATCATAACCTAATATCGCTAATCTTAATCTATTTGAACTAACATAATCTAAAGTATTGTAATAAGGAGGACTAGAAATTATTACATCCACAGAGTTATCTTTTAAAAGAGGATCTCTTGAATCACCTAATATAATTGTGGATTTAGTATTTATATCAAATCCATTAATATACATTCTTTTAACTTTGGCAGCCAATCTTGGAATAACAGGCCTGTATTCAGGGATGTCTTTATTTTCGTCAAAATTCAAATCTCCTTTTTTTCTTGGGGGCATAGGAATAATACATCCAGTCCATACAGATAAATACCCTGGTCGATTACCATGTAATATACCCATTAAACAAGCCAGTAAAAAATAATTTTGTTCTTTAATAAATATATCTCGTATACAAATTATTTCTTTTAATGTTTCATCATGGAAATATTGCCTTACAAAGGGAGATATATTAATTAAATCTATCTTTGATGTATCTATTCTTAAATTTTTAAGAAAATTCAAATAATATTCAATTGGCCTACGATCGAATTTTGCTTTTGCAATTAAATGAGCATATGGATTTAAATCAATTCCAATTGCACCCCTACCCATCAAATCCGCTTCTAAACAAACAGTTCCAATTCCACAGAATGGATCTAATACAACATCCTTTTTTTTAGTTGCGGACTTAATTAACCAATGAGCTAAAGAAGGCGTCATTCTGCCAACATACGGAGATACACTATGTAACCAATTACCCCAATGTTGTTTATTATAATCTCCATTCTTCCAATTTAATTTACTTATATTTGATATTAATTTAAAAGAAGTAATTTCGTCAGTATCTTTATATATCTCAAAATAAAAACGAGAATAATCTTTTATTTTTTTATAATCGTATATTTCAGTTAATTCCCCTGATTTTAATTGATTAAATATTTCTTTATATACAGGATATTTTTCTAATAATGAATAATCCATAGAATTATTAATCTCTAAATTACCTAATTGATCTATAAGATTATTTACTTTACTATTCGATAATATAATTATCACCACATTATATTTGTATTATACATATATAAATATCTTTTGGAGGGTCCTGACCACACAATTTTATTTTAAAATTTACCTTGGAAGAGAGGACTCCCTCCTCCTTTGATTTGCTTACCAATTTTCTTTTCAAGCTCTTTCTTAATATCTTCAATCTCATCTTTTGAAGAAGATCCTTTCCAAATAAACACATTCCCGTTATTATTATAAATTGCAATTATCTTATCTTTTGATTTCTCATGAGCTGATACTTGCTTAAATACTTTTAATATCTCACTTGTATCTAAATTAAATTTAGCAATTATTTTTTTATCATGAGTATTTACTACATTGTCAATTTCATATTCTGCAATACGATGCTTTAGAGAATCAATTTCTTTTCTTTGATCTTTCCATTCTCTAAAGAAATTACCAAGTGTTTTTGGAAGCTCAGATTTGTTTATTGATAATGTATCAGATGCTTCATTTAAGTAGGTCTCTTCTTCTTTAATATACTTAAGAGCTGATCTTTGAACTGTAAAAAATATTCTTTCAACCCCATCTTGAACACTTGTTCTCTTAATAATCTTAAAAATCCCAATATCTTTAATCTCCTTTAAATGCAATCCAGCACAAGCTTGAACATCAATATTAGGAATTTCAATTATTCTTAATGAATTACCTGGTATTGCTCCTCCTTGATATAAACGAAACCCATATTTCTTTTCAGCTTCATCTTTTGGTAAAATAAAAATATTAACTTTGCTTCCATCTAAAATCCATTCATTAACTTGATCTTCAATTTTATTAAGCTCTTCTTTTGTAATTTGCTTATAATGAGTTACATCAAGATGTGATTCAGAAACATCTTTATGTGCTCCTGCTTGCCAAATGTGTTGCCCTAATATCTTTCTTGCAGCAGCATTAACAAGATGTGTTCCAGTGTGCATGCACTTTAATTGTTTTTGGCGAATATCATCAACTAAACAAATCACAGAATGCCCTATAGCAATTGCTTTATTTTGATTATCTATAAAATGAAGAATCTTTCCTTCATAGTTATATGTTGCAGTAACTTGATAAGAACCATTAATTGTTCCAATATCAAATGTTTGTCCTCCACCTTCAGGATAGAAAACTGTTTTATCTAAAATTATAAAATGCTTAGCAGAATAAATAACTTTACTTGTACATTCTGTTTTATCTTCATAATATAATTTTTCTGTGTTCTTTAGCATTTTTATTATCTCTTTGTTTTCAGATTCTAGAAGCTTATCAAGAGTATTAACTTCTTTTGATTTACCTGTCAAATTACTTTCAGCAATCTCTCCAAAATAATCTGCAGGAATATCTATTTTTTTATTTAGTTTAAGAGCAACTCCTTCTATTTGTTCTTTTGTTATTCCATCACTCTTATACATTGTAACAAAGTCTTTTGTTTCAAGCTTTCTTCCGCTTGAAAGAATGCTTGATAATTTGCTTTCTGCTTTTTCTTTATTTGCAATATATTTATTCTTTTCTTCTGCAAGTACATCAATTGCAGTCTTTAATCCTTTACTTAAGGTTGGATCAAAATCTTTTAGAGACAAAACATGCTCTTCAAATATTCTCTCAAAATCTAAATTAAAATTATGTTGAGAATCAATATCAAATAATCTTCTAGCTAAGATTCTTAGATTATATCCTCCCCCAGAATTACTTGGAAGTAATCCATCTGTTGAAGTATAAAGCAAAGTCTTTGTGTGATCACAAATTGCATAAAGAGCATGAATGGGATCTAATTTTTTAAATAATTCATCTCTTGACTGTCCAATATTTTTTGCAATAATTTCTTGTGAAGCCTTTAAATCCTTTACTTCATCAGCATTTAATTGACCAGAAAGTTTATAAAAGTCAGTTAATAGTTTATTATCAAACTTAACTCCAGTTTCTTTCTTTAAGTATTTTAGAACATCTGCAAAAGTTATATCATAACTTGTTGGTGTTCCATTTGTATACCATGCAAGTCTTTCAAAACCAGCACCCATATCAATAACTGGTTTCTTTAATTGTTCATACTTTCCTTGCCCATGATCTTGGAACTGCATAAAAACACAATTACCAAGCTCAACTCCATTAGCATAATATTCCATTGAGGGCCCAAAATAACCTCCGCCTTCCCAAACATCTTCAAAAAATACTAAATCTTCTTCTTTAACTCCAATAACTTTAGTAATGTATTCAAAATCAAGTGCTAAAGCTTGTTCTTTCCAATATGGTTTTTTAGGATCAGAATTAAAAGCATGTTGGCCAAACATAACAAAAGTAGTATAATGTGTTCCAGTAACTCCAACATTTGAAATATCTCCAAACCTAATAGATGTTTGTGGAACAATTAAAGGATCATATGGTGGTTTAACTTCACCATTAACAACATATGGTTGAAAATCTATAATTGATGCATTAGTAAAATATAAATCACCTCTCCATCTTGGAATAACAGGGTATCTTGGAATAGAACCATGTCCATTCTTAACAAAAAACTTTTCAATTTCTTTCCAAGTCTCTTGATAAGTATAAGCTTTTGTTTTATGCCCAATAAAATCTCTTGATTGGCAAGTTGAATCAGCACAAGTATCTCTTTTTGTATTACTCCAAAAAGCACGCTTACACTTCTTACAAATTCTTCTTTCAAACCCAAGATCTGTTAATGCCTTAATCTTATAATGATCTTGCCAATTTTTTTCAAACATTGGTCTAACTTGTTTTTTAAGTTCTGTTTCAGCCATAAATAATCAGTACCTTTAAACTATAAATATATTATATAAGACAAATAGTTATTTAAAGATATATTTTAGGTGAAATAAGATTTATAAAATGTTTTAAATAAATTATATTTATTAAAGCATAAAAATAATGGGAATAATATGATTAAAGCAAATAAATCTAATTTAAGTTCTTTTTCCATTATTGATAAGTATGCCTATTGGTTTAACTAAACACAAAATTACTTTAGTTATCAGACCAATAGTATAAAGTTCTTTTTTTATTAAAAATAAATTTTGATTCCTAAAGTAATATTTTTTAAAAAAAGGAGGAATCAAAACATGAATAAAAATATATTAAGAGGATTTCCAGAAGATATGGTCAAAAACAATAAGCCAATCTTTTTTGGAATACATCTAAAGCCCGTCTGTAACTTTAGATGTAAAAAGTGTTTTATTGGAGATATGAGTAATTTAAAAATTCGAGAGAATTTGAGTTTAAAAGAAATCAAGAGAATAATATTGTCTGCAAAAGAAAATGGTTTTAAAGTACTTGGAATAACAGGAGCTGGAGAGCCAACACTTGATAAAAAAATTAAAACAGTGGTTTCTTTTGCAAACAAGAATGGATTAATAACCCATATTCCAACAAATGCATCTTTACTAACAAAAGATTTATTAGAATTCTTTAAAGCAAACAACGTAACTCTAATCTTAAGTCTTGATACACTAAATAAAACTAAGTTTATTGAACTGAGTGGAACTAATGAAAATATTTTTAATCAAGTTTTAAAAAATATTACTGCGGCCCAAGAAGTTTTCAAAGATACAATGAAAACAAAAAATAAAAAAAACATTCATAGATTAGCAATACACATGACTGTTAGTGATGAAAACAAAAATGAGATAAATGAAATCAAAAAATTAGTTACAAAAGACACTTTATTTAGTATTTCTCCCTATCTCTGGCAAAGAGCTTAAGATTTCTAATGAAATTACAGAAAAACACATAGTGGAAGTTTTTGACAAAACAACCAAAAGAAATGTATGTGGGTTCTTTAGATTTGGGATAGATATAAATTTTGATGGTCAATTATTATTAGATGCTCATGCAATTCAAACATCAAAAGTATTACCAAATATCAGAGATTTTAATTTAGATATAAAAAAAGCTTTCGAGTATATAAAACCAATTAAAATAAACTTTATAAAAAAACATATGCCTGGCTTTTGTCCAGTTAGATCAAACAACATAGATAATTGGATTAAAGATAGAATACTAAAACAAGATATTAAAAAATGTATTTTGCAAGATGAGCCATTACTTAAGTTTTCATATATTAAAACAGGCGCAAATAAATTCTTAAAAGTTCTAAAAAGTAAGGAATATTACACCACCAAGAAAGAATTAAAGATAATTAAAGAAAAGAAACCACAACTACAATCCTTTCTTAAAGAAAATATAGTTATTCTTGGTGTCGGTAATGGAGATAAAATTAAAGAACTACTATCAAACATTAAAAAACAAGTAACTTTAATAGACATCAGTGAGAATTTATTAAATATCGCAAAAGAAAAAATAAAAGATCAAGAGATTAAAATAATTAACAATTCTTTTGAGAATATTGATTTTACTAAGTTTGAAGATTCAACCTTTGTAATGTTTGGAGGAACTTTATTTAATAATACTAATTGGGATAACTTAATTACACACATAAAAAAAGAATCAATTAATTCTAACTTAATTATAGGTATTGAATTATTAAATAGAATACCAATAAATGAAATAATTAAGCAATACAATAATGAAACTGGGTTTAATTTTATATTTCAACCACTAAAATTAATTGGAATAAAAAAGAATACTGGAAAAATAAAAGTAAGTTTTAATACAAAAAAAAACAGAATTGAAGAATGGTTTATTTTAAAAAAACCAATATTCAATAAAAAAAAGATATTATTATCAATCTCAATAAAAATAAATGAGAAAATATTTGTTAAGAAAATAAATAAAAGAAACATAAAATTTGATTTCAAAGAAGGTGATAATCATGTAATTGGAATAAATATCTAAAATAAAAAAAAGTGTAAGTTAAATTACACTTTCATTTAAAAAAACCCATTTTATATCAAAAAGTAAACAAAATATTTATTCCTTTTTCTTTCTATGTATTAGTTTAACTTTTGTGTACCTTTTTGTTACCATCGTAGATTTGTGTCTTGATTTTTTCGGCTTATTTTTGAATTTTTCAAATCTATCATATGCTTCAAATATTTTTTTTATTTTTGATTCTTTAATATGTTGTCTTCTTAACTCATCTATATTAAAAGCAAGTTTTGTTTTTTTAATCCCATTAGAATAAATTATATTCTGAAAATTATAATTATCCTTAATTACTTTATCAACACCACATAGTTTAACAGTTTCTACTAATCCAATAATATCCGCAATTTCTGTTGACTTTAATACATTTGGTAATTTACTTACACCCCCACATGCTTTAATTACATTTTCCTTTCCAAAATACTTAATTATATTCTTAAGAGGTAATCGTTTATCCATTACAATTTTATCAAGTCCACCAAACTCTTTTATAACTCTTTCTTTACCAAATTTATTTATTGCTCTTGAAAAACCCAATATAATCATGTAGCCCTTCATTCCTTTATAATATATATTAATTATATTTTCTTTTCCAAATATAGATTCAAATTTAGATAGACTATATGGAAAAAAACACATATCAATATTTTTTAAAACTTTCTCTGCACCATATTCTTTTACAAATTCTTGTAGACCACCAAATGCATCTGCAGTTTGTTTCTGACCATATTTTCTAAAAGTTTTTTTAATACCAAGTTTATTAATATCCATAATTACTTTTGTTTTATTTAATTTATTTTTAACCAAAATAACCCCCCCATAAAAAAGAAATATATTTAATAACTATTAATCAAATGTAGAAACATTTTTAAAGGGTAAATATAATTCCCCAAATTTTAATTGCCCGAAGATATCTCAAACGCATCTATTATTAACACAAGAAATATCTGTAACAAAGTTACATTCCTGTTGTTGTATACAAACAAAAATGCCATTTGAATTATTATAATTAAAATTATAATAATTTTCTAATCTTTTTGCAACATTCTTTTCAGAGAAAAATACAGTTACAAAAAATAGATTAGCTTTATCTCTTATTAAATAATAATTTAGTATAGTTTTTTTAGCTTTTAACTCTTCATTACTATTAACTAATATATTACAACCAAGTCTACAATAACTACCAATATTTATACAGTCTTTATCTTCCACGCAATAATTAAGTTTTTCTAATTCTAATTTGGTTCTTGAAGCTGATCTAAAATATAAATCAATAGCAATACCCAACATTACTATAACTATGCACCCAATTATAATCCATATATGTTTCTTTTTCATTTTGTAATCCCTTCTTGTTTAGTTTACCACATCTACAACACATTTATTATTTAAACATACTATGCCTTTAATTTGAGAACAACTATACTTACAAGCTTTATTTGTACTTATAAAATAGTCCAATATGCTTCTTATTCTTACTTCTTCACTTTTATTTATTAAAATACCACACCCAAAAGGACAATGAGGCCCAAGATCAATACAATCTTCCTTAGTTGAACAATAATTTGCGTTTATTATTTCTTTATCAATTTGTTTTTCTGTTGGACAGCCTGTATACAGAATAAATCCAACAATTAAAATTACTACAAACACAATTATAATCCATATATGTTTCTTCTTCATTTTATCTCACAATATCTTTTACTTTATTTATTTCAACAAAAACTTCTTCTCCTGATCTCATATTTTTTATTTTTATTTTGTTTTGCTTAATCTCATCTTCTCCTAAAAGACCAACAAATGGAATACCTAACTTGTTTGCAAAATCCATATTCTTTGTAATTGATCTTCCTAATAAATCAAGCATTGTTTTTATTCCTTGCCCTCTAAGTTCTTGAGTAACTTTAATTGCTTCTTTTTCAGTCTTAATTGGAATTATGTAAAGATCTGCAGTAGTTTCTTTTTCCATTCCATCTCTTACTTTAATTATCTCCATAATAGGCTCAAGCCCAAAAGCAACACCAACAGCTGGGTAGTTTCTTGCTTCATCCTTTAAATACTTACCAATCATTTTATCCCAACGCCCTCCACCTGCAATTGAAACTGGAAGAATAGATTCTTCTTTTAAAAATACTTCAAAGATTGGACCTGTATAATATCCAAGCCCTCTTGCTAAAGATGGTAAAAACACATATTCTGTATTAAACTTTTCAAGATAACCAAAAAGCTCATTTAATTCTTTTACACCTTCTGTTTCTCCAATTACTTTTTTAATATTATTTAATTTTTCTTGATTAGTACCTGTAACTAAAAGAATGTCTAATATCTTGTTTATTTTATCAAGAGATATTTCTTTATCTAAAAGTTCAGTAGTTACTCCTTCTCTTCCAATCTTCTTAAGCTTATCAATGGTAATTATTGTTGTTGTTTGATAACTCTCTGATACACCCACAAAATTAAGAATATCTGTTAATAATTTTCTTGATGATAATTCAATATTAACATCAAGCTTTAATTCTTTAAATACACTAGATATAAGAGCAAGTATTTCTGCATCTGCAATCATTCCAGAAGATCCAACAGTGTCTACATCGCATTGATAAAACTCTCTGTACCTTCCTGCTTTAATTGGCCCATCCCTAAAAACTGGACCTATTTGGTATCTTTTGAATGGTAACCTAGTTTGTGGGTTCATCCCAATATATCTTGCAAGTGCAAATGTAAATTCATACCTTAGACCTAAATCTCTATCCCCTTGATCTTTAAATCTATATATTTCTGAGATTGCATCAGAACTGTCCCCTGCTCCAAATTTAGCTTCAAGAATATCTAACCTTTCAACAGTTGGTGTTTCAAGAGGAGAAAAACCATATATCTCAAATACATTTTTAATTCTTGCAATAACAGAATCTCTAAGTATCTTTTCTTTTGGAGAGAAATCTCTAAATCCTTTTGCAATATCTAGTTCAAAATCTTTTTCCATAAATTATTCATCTCATTTAACTATATTATTTTGATTATAAAAACAATTATAAACTATATTGTTTTGTACAGAAATCAATTAGCTATCAACTTGGCTAGAAGTTAAAAGGGTCTAGGCCGGGATTTGAACTCGGGCCACAGGATCCACAGTCCTATATGCTAACCAGGCTACACTACCTAGACCATATTTTGATTAATTTGTAATAATAACTTTATTTTTATCTACTCTAATAAATACAAAATTACAAAATCCTAATGATTTTCTTACAGAAGATGGTATTGTTATTCGGTTCTTTGCATCAATTGCGATGGGCTAATTTAAAATTAGTAGATAAAATTAATTTAGAATTAATTAAATCAAAATCATAACTTAGACTAGAATTATCTTTAAACAAGCTACTTATTTGCTTTGATAATCTAATTCTTCCTTTTTCATCAATCTTTGTTTGTTGCATAAATTTATTTCACGTCCTTAAACTTAACTTTAATTATAAATAACTTATAAAGCAAAGGTTTTAAAAGAATTAGTGGGCAAATATATATCTATGAAAAGAAATGTAAGAAATATATTATCTGTATTGATTTTTATAATACTTCTTAGCATTCTATTATTTTTATTATTCCAAGAAAAAGAAAAAACAAAAGAAGAACTAATTACTGTAGGGGTTATCTTACCATTAACTGGGTTTGGATCATATTCAGGAATACCTGCAGAAAAAGGTGCATTATTTGCTATTGAAAACCTAGATATAAATAATGTAAAGATAATTATTGAAGATTCAAAAGGTTTTGGTAACATTGCAGTTGATGCTGCAAATAAACTAATAAACATAAACAACGTAGATATCTTACTTACTACTTTTAGTTCTCCTTCTATTTCTGTAGGGGATATTGCAAATGATAGAAACATCTTACATTTGTATAGTTCAGGAACTTCTCAACCAAGTTTAATACACACCAATTCAATTAAAGTAGGGGATTATGATTATGAAGAAGATTGTAAAATACTTGGTAAATATATACTTGATCAAAACTATACATCTGTAGCTTATATTTATGCACAAGTAGATGCATCTTTAAAATGTGAAAAAGGAATTAAAGAAGTAGTAGGAGATAAAATTAAAATTGATAATTATCCTTTTGAAACTGAAAAGGAGGATTTTAAAACAATAATAACAAAGCTGAAAACCAATGATTATAATGCAATTCTGAACTGTGGATATGATGTTGATAACCAAAAACTATACAATATGTTTATTGAATATAAAATAACCACTCCATATATATGTGTAATTGGAAAAGAAGAATGCTTTTCAAATAAACTAATTGATATTGCACCAGAGGGAGGTATTTCTTATGGAATCAAATCAATAGATCATGAGTATAAAGCAAAATTATTAAACAAATATCCAAATCTAACTGGTTATGAAATATTTGCAGCAACAGAAACGTATGATGCAATCAATGATGTAAGTATAGCATATAATAAATGCAAATCAAAAAATAAAGACTGCATAGCAAAAGAGATAACTTCATCAAACATAAGAAGAGCAATAGATTATACGTACAATGGAAATATTATAAAGTATAACATCTCGCTATATAGATTAGAGAATAAAGAGTTCATTGAAATAAACTAAAAATAGATACTAAAATAATAATTAACACTATTTACAATCATCAGGACAATAATATGGATAAGAAGAGGTATTCTCTCCTAAATCACAAACATTATCCCCACATTCTCCATGTTTAATAGGCCCGCCTTTTGCTTCTGGATTGCTTATAGGATTAATTATTCTACCCATAAACAATATTTGCCCAGTTTGTTTTTCTTGGATAATAAAAATAAAAGGATGATCTGCAATAAAAGTAAGCTCATCTGCAATCCCCTCACCATTAATACCAATTGATGTTGCTGCTGCTTCTGTACCTTTCTCATCAACTTTTATATATGCTTGATGAATAACATTTGAAATATATAAATCCTGTAATCCATTCATTTTTGAAAAATCTGCATACGGAGTAAATGCATCTATAATGCCCATTTCTTGAAAATCTTTTGCAATATTTGTATATTTTATATCTAATTCAAATTTAGGTATGTGTATATTAGTTAATGAAGTTCCTTTCATTTCATTTTTCCAAGAGTCCAACTTTTCAAGAGTTAAATTTGACTCAAGAGAAACAAGATCATTTTTTGGAAGAAGAATAAGCATAGATACCTCATTATCTTTATATGGGAGCTCTAAAATTTGTAAATCTTCGTTATCAAGATAATTGAAATCTTTTTCTTTTGGTGCCATTACCATTGTTGGAACTTTAGAAGTTCTTGTAGGATTAATTTTAAAATCTAAGACTCTAGTCTCTTGTTTATCAAACTCATATTCCCAATCCCCTTTAAAATAAATGGCATTAGTAATAACTAATCTAGTCATTGAACTTAAAACACCAGAAGGTATAATTTCTTTAATTTTATTATTAGTTTGATCTTCAATAAATCCATTAATTGTTAATCTTGAATTTTCAGTATCATTTATAAAATCAAGATCAGCTGCTTTTCCTCCAAAATATTTTTCAATATTATTCTTATATTCATCTAAAAATTTATAATCCTTTTGTGTCCACAAAGCATTTCCTGTTCTTAACTCATATTCTTTATCTTTTTTATTAAGATTAGTATATATTGCTGCAGAATTTGATTTTAACACATTATCCTCAGGAAAATAAAATACATCTTTTATTTGTTTTGCAGTATTTCCATCTGCTCCATTGTAAGCCATAGCAAAAGCAGTAAAGATACTATACGGAGAAAAAAACAAATTTTCTTGATTATATTCTTTTTCTATTAATTTAGAATATAAATCTAAACTAAATTTATTGTTTGCAACAACAACTTGATTTATGCCCTCTATACTTGATCCACTAGTATCTACTTGTGGGGGTTCAACAGGATTATACGGAAATAAATACAATGCTGCCCCACCAAAAACAATTCCTGACACTAAAACAATTAATAAAACTAAAATTATTCTTTTCATAAATTCACCAAATTTATTTATTAAACAAATTTATATATCTAAACTTATTTAAACTAATTGAAATATTTTGGATTATCCCGAACTATTTTTTCTATTCTCTTTATTGTCTTTATATTTTCTTTTCCTTCTTTATATCTTTTTAGATACTTCTTATATCTTGATTGTACTTCTCTTATACCTGCTTGCCTTATTACCTTCTGATTTGTAATTGCTTGTTTTACTAAATTTATCCCCATATCTGTTGGAGATTTATATTTTCTCATTTGATTATGTTTTGAAACAATCTTTGATATTAATTTTTTTAATATTTTAAAATTCTCAATATCTCTATTATAATTGACTGCATCTATTCCATAAGCTTTTTTATGATATGGATCAATCATATTTATATCCCCTATATCAGCAGTTGCTGCTTCATAAGCAAGATTAACTGGATGATTTAATGGTAAGTTCCAAATAGGAAATGTTTCAAGCTTGAAATACCCTGAATTAATCTTATACTTTGTGTCTAAGAATAATTGAGATAAACAAACACCCATTTTTCCTGCATTAGAAAAAGGGCCTGTAACAATACCAATCTTTCTATCAATTTTAATATATGGTTGTTTTTTGTAACCAGATTTACCAAGTATTTCTTTTATATCTTTTGGGTAATTTTTTATAGGAGTTGCAAGATAAACTTTAAAATCATTTTCTAAAAGTAATTTTTTAAAATCTTTTAGTTTATTTTTATGTTCAACTCTTGTAATAACAACTCCTGCAATCTTAAATCCTTTATCTCTAAGATTCTTAAGCTCATTTAAAACTAAAGAATGTATTTCTTTATTACTATTATAATCTTTAACTTTAGAAACAAGATACTTATAATATATACAATAAATGATTTCTGAATCATCTTTGATTCGTTCTAAAATCTTCATCTTATTATCAATATTATATCCTGGAAGAACACGAGATGCATGATAATCTTTTAAAATATGGCCACCAATTTCAAGATAAACTTTATCAAATAAATTAGAACGTTTATTTATCTCATTAACTTCTAAAGAAATATACTTCTTTGAATCAAATCCAATCATAATTAATCATATAAAGATTAAGTAGATTAAATTTAAAAAGAAAGTGGTTTTTTAAAAATAGGATTCTCTGTCCAACAAATATTACATAAAAAGAAAATAGATGAGAAAGAAAATATTCTTCCTCAAAACATACTCTGGGTGAGAAAGAATTTATAACATTTTTTTGAATTCTTTTCCAGACTTAAAAGCAACTTTCTTTCCAGCAGGAATCTTTAATGCTTTTCCTGTTTGTGGATTTCTTCCAGTTCTTGCTTTTGTTTTTCTAACTATGAAAGTTCCAAAACCAATTAATTGAAGTTTTCCTTTTGTTTTAACAATTGTCTTAATTGAATCAAGTGTTAAATCAACTAATCTCTTTATTTCAGCTTTAGAAAGTTTTGATTTCTTTGCCATTGTTTCTATTAAAAATTCTTTATTCATTTGTATAACCCCCATGTTTATAGTTTTTTTTATATGAATAAAATATATTATATTAAATATATAACTAATAGTTTTTAAATAGATATGTTTGTCTTTACAAGTAAAATCAATGAAAAACAGACTAGAGGGTTAAAAAATAGAAAAAAATATACTTCATTAAAAACACATAAAGAATTAACTTAAACACAAAATATATTTAAATAAAATTAAAGTGGATCCATTGGGATTCGAACCCAAGTCGCAAGCTCCGCAAGCTTACATGCTATCCAGGCTACACCATAGATCCAAAATCTATATTAATATTAAGAAGCAAGATATTTAAAAAGATTATTAAAACCACTAAAATCAATATTATTTAGAAAGTTTTGCAGTTCCCCAAGTTAATACAGACATTAATCCAAATCCTAAAAATAAATATACCATCATAAGACTAGAGGTTAAATATATATATTTCCAAACTAAAAAATAAATCAAGACAATAGTTATAATATATGTAATAACACTATTACCAATTGCATTTTCAACAGTTTCATAAATAAAAAAACAAATAATAAATGCAATAATATATCTTGCTAATGGAAATGCAGCCATAACCAAAGGAACAACAAGAACAGCAAGTACCATTACGATTATAATCTTAAGTACTAATGATTGGATTTTAAATAATCCAAATAAAAAACCTTTATTATTCATTCTTATTTTTCCTTAATTACTTTTTAACCTACTTAATTACTTCTATTTATTAATGTCCACCATGCAAGAATGGGTTATGTGGCTTATGTGAATGTGAGCCATGACTTTTATGTGCCATGTGCATTTGATGTTCTGTTCCCTCACTACGATGGAGCTCGTCTTTAAGCTCCATTGCTTCTTGGCCACCATGCCCCATTGACACAAAAAACATATCAACTAATACTGTTGTTGCTCCAATAGATAGCACAACATATATAATATATGTTAGCTCGAAAAATGGCCACCATAAAAAAACCATTCCAATAACTGCAATAGAAATCAGTACAAGTGAAAGTGTATTATGAGTAATCTTTTGTCTAACAAATGAAATTATGGTTAGAACAAAAAATATTTTGATTACAAAATCAAAATCATCAAAAAAATTAAGCACTATTAAATCCATATTCTTACTCTTTAATCATTTTTAATTTAATTACTTATTCAGTATTATTTGAACAATCATTAACAAAAACTTGTGAAGCTGCATCTTGGTTAATTTCATTAATTCTAGCTTCTGATAACCCAATCTTACTTCCATTCCAACTAATCTTTGTTGAAGTTAAACTATTTGAAATGCATGCTTTCTCTTCTTTTATTAAATTAAACAAATCCTGTATAGATATTAAATCAAGATCAGCTACTTTTGAAATTAGATTAATTTCAGTTCCATTAGTATCAACATTATATAATTTTGTATTAACTGAATTTACTAGATCAACTGTAGATAATTTATAATCTCCTGGATTTAATTTATAATCATCTCCTACAGGTATAAAAATCATACTCTTAACAACACTATAATTTAGGTCTGAAGGTATAGTTACATAGTCAGATAATTTTACTTGGTGATTACTATATCCACTTGAATAAACAACTTTACTATCATCTGCTTGATTAATTTCATTATTAATATTATAATCCCAAGTTATTAGAGGTTCAAATAAGACAGGTATTACATCACCATTACTAGATCGTATTGAATAATTAAATGAATTATTTAAACACCCAACCTTAGAATAAACAACAACTGGTCTTGACAATGAGTAAGTTAAATCTAATCCAGGGCCATAACTTGTATTAATCAATCCTAAATCCAATAAAGTTTCTCTTGTTGCTTGTAAGTTTTGGAAGTATTGAGAATCAAGTCCAGTATATGAATAATTATTTGCATTAACTACAACTCCAGTTGTTGATGTAGCCAATAAAACTTCTTTATTATCTTTAGCAGTAACCTTAACTAAAGGTTGATCTTGAGCATAGTTAATTTTTATTCCATACCCCTCTTTAGCACCATCATCTGGATTAATTCCATTTATTGGTAAATAATAAAACAAACTTAAATCAGTAGATGGAATTTCTTGTTCTAACTCTAAAATTATATTAATACTAGATTTTTCAACATTATAAGTTACATTAACCTTATATAATCCTGGACTATTTTCGTCTTTAGTTATTTTGATATTATTTGAATTACTTGAATAAATTGCTTTAATAGTATTAATAAACTCAGGATCTACTCCTAGTAGAACATCCATGTCATCAATTATTCCAATAACATCTTTAATTAAATCGTCTGATACCTCGTCATATAATAAATAAATATAATATTCTTGAGTAATTGTATTTATTGATTGTTCAGTTGCGAGTTTTGAAAATACAGATAATAACATCTGAGATGAATCACAATAGAATTTGTTATTAAGATTATATAGTGAGCTATCAGATATACAGCTTGGGCCTTCTCCGTCTGCACTCCAACTAATATTACTACATTCCTCTCCAAATGATGACCAGCAAAACTTAATTTTTGGAAGGTTATCTTCTCCTGTCAAGCAAGAATCCTCCTCTTCTTGACAATTTGCAAAAATAAAAACCTCGTTTCCTACTGACCCATATCCTGAACCAATACAAACATTATTTTTAATACCAAGTTCAGGTGGTAATTGATTTATTGGCCAAACAATAATAGGAATATTAATACTTTTATTCAATTGAGAATAAATATTACCCACAGGCTTTAGTTTAACCACTAAATTCAAACCAAGATTATTATCTTGGTTTGTATAATATAAGTTATTATTTTCTAAAAAATAATTATAATTAGAATAAACATTTAAATTAAATATTTCTTCTGTACTTCTATTTATATCTATTGGTAAACTTGAGACAAGATTCATTGCAAGTGGAATTGATGAATTGTTTATATCTTGAATTGAATTAATATCAACAACCCATGATTTTAGATTATTTGTTAGTTTATAACTTACGTCACGATTACAACTATCCACTGTACAATTAATTACACCACCAGAAAGTAAACTACCATCTAAAATATCATCTTTATTATAAATATCTAAGTATATGTTCTCTGAAAATATATATGATTGATTTCCAAACAAGATATTAAAATCAATTGTTGTAGGAATATGTAATCCTGTGTTTGCATTTTGGAATAATTTATAGTATACAAAAATATTTTGTGGAGTTAGATTAATATCATTACCTGAATAACTTTGAAGTGAAGGACTTGAAAATATATTTGCATAATCCAAATTAATATCACTTGAATTGCTTCTTAGAATAATATTATTTATTTTTAAATTATCTCCATTACCAGTAATTACATAATGTGGAAACAATACATTAACAAGCCCGTTTATTAGCTCAAGATTAATTTCATTATCATCATTAACATATAACCCACCATAATAATTACCTTGTTCAATATCCAATTCTAAATTAATATCTCCTTTGTAATCAATATTAATATCTGCATTGTTATCTAATATTGCTATTACTTCTTGACCAGAACTTGATTGACCAAGATTAATATAATTATGAATAAAGGTATTAATATTATTTACCCCACTAAAATCTAAACTTTGATTCAATGAAATAGGAGCATGTATTATAGAATGATTACTTGTTAATGTTTTTGGTAGATTATTAATTGATTCTAAATCGTTATTTGTTAAACCAACATTAATATATTCTGAACTTGAATTAATATTTATGTCCTCTAAAACAACATCTTGCCCAGAGAACCTAACAATATTATAATCATTGGAATTCATACTAAAATGATTCTCTTCATTAATCCTAAATACATCTGCATTATAATCTAGAGTATTTGGTTCAATGAAATATCCTGATAAAATTTCTTTTTCAATTAGTACTTGACACCCATTATATCCAGAACTTGAATCAAACACAAATATGAAATAAATTGAACTACCAACAAGAGAAGGATCAACAAGTATATTTTTATTTAATAAACTTCCTGTAGAATCTGTAGTACCTAAAATATATTCTGAATTTGGGAAACCAGAATAAGAATATTTAATTATAACACCAGATAATGGGTCACCAGATAATGTTTTTACATAGAAATTAATATCATTTGGCCCATAATAAATATTATTATTACCACTAACATCGCTTGTAATTACATCTATTGCATAATTTGAATAAAAAGAATAATAAGAATATAAAGGGAACTCAAGCTCTGCAAAGTTATTATATATTTTTGTGTTAAGAGTAGGAGTCACAACAGAACCGTTCTCAAAGAAACCTGTTGGTCCAAACACAGAATTAAAATCAAACAAATAACCTCTATATGAATTAATATCAAATATTGTAAGATTTAGATCATTAAGTCCAGAACCACCAATTGTTTTTGGGGTATTATCTTTGTATATATAAGAGTTAAATAATAAATGATTATTTGTATAACTTGAATCTTCAATAACTGTCTTATTTATTTTATTTTGATCTTTTAGATCTAAAAATTTTAAACTATATTTATAATCAGAATCAACATTTAAAACATATGCATCTCCTTGCTTTTCAATTACATTCCCAAGCAAATCAGTAAGATTCCAATTCAAAATATAATCTGTACTAATAAATGGAATAGAAAATAAATTTGTTTTTGAATAGAAATATCCTTCTGGAACAATTGACCAATTATTATATCCTACAAAAGTAGGAGCAAGATAAACTGCATCATCATCATCCATTGCAAGAGCTCTATAACTAATAATATAATTACTTAATTGAGTAATATCTGCTTTAAAATTAAAATCCACAGAAAACTCTAATACATCAACATCAATATCTGAAAAATCAATATCAACCCATTTTAGACCAGATTCATTCCAAGAATAATCATGATCAAAATCATTATATAAATTAAAGTAAGTTGAATTCCAATCAATCAATTCACCATGGAATGCATATCCTGCCTCATACTCTAGATCTTCAAGAGTAGAATATACTCCAACAATATTTAATGAATCATCATCAATTATTTGCTTTGCACCTGTCCTTATGTGTGCATAAGCTAAATCTTTGTTTTCAAGACAAGAAATAAACTTAAATCTTAATTTATATTCATCATCCAATAAGTTATTATTAAAATCAATATTGTTTACAAGAATATCCCCTTTAGATGCATTATAAAGCCCAATTAATTCAATTTCAACCTCCCCACAAGCCTCTAAACTAATTAAATTATACACTTTATAAACTTCTTGACCAGGGAATATTTTAATTATTTCTGTTTGATAAGTAGTATACCCATCAGCACTTAAAATCGCATATAATTGAGATATGTCATCAGTAAAAATATATTGCCTATTTCCATCTGGCAATTCATTAACTACAAAATCAGTTATTTGTTCATCATCTACAATTGAAAAGAAATTTACATCAAAATACTCCGGAGTTACTTTTAAGTTAAGTATTCTTGGAGTGTTTTCAAGATCAATATCAAGTTCTAAAAAATCATTTGCATCAAGCTCTTCTTGAGAAGATGTTCCTTGTAGATTTTCAAGATGCTGTATTGAAAATGCATAATATTCTCTTCCTGCTCTCATAGACGTAAAATTAACATCACCTGTTGAATTAGTTAATTTTGGTTCAAGATTAACTAAGACTTCACCTGTTGGATCTTGTCTAAATAAATAAACCTCTGAGTTTGCAATATTATAACCATTAGATTGAACATTAACTCCAACTGTTCCTGAGTTCAATTCTGATGAAAAATCAAGTAATACAATTATGTTTTTATCAATTCCATTTGTATCAATTACATCTGGTTGTATGTATCCATTAACTTCTGTATTTGAAACTTGTACTCTATAATCAAATGTGTTTAATACCTCAAACATAAAATGATTTGTGTCTTCTTTTGTTTGAATAATGTGATGTGATTGATTTATATCCTTTAATTTTCCAAGTAGCGAAATATCTGCATTTATTAATGCAAGTGAATTTCTATCTTTAATTGTAACATCAATAAAACCAGGAACACCTAAAACACAGGTTCCATCAGGATATCTAGTAATAAATGGTTGTAAAATTGGATTATTACAATCAATATGCCCATTAACACATAGTGGTTGATATTTTGGTATTGAACAATTAAAATCAACAAGTTCTTGTGCAGTTAATAATGTATATTCAACAGTTGTATTATTATTTGTAATTACATTATTTGGTCCAAGTTTAGATAATGATAAATAACCAATCTTTTCAATGGAGTTTAAATATCTACCAGGACCTAGATCAAAAACAAATCGTCCATAAGTGTCTGTATTTCCAGTTTTTAAAACAAACTCAGATTCATCAATAGCTGTTGCTGGAGAATCAATAGAATATAATTTTATTAA
>Ga0172371_10002147_pt1 | contig 31461 bp, 17 predicted proteins | sample Lak12m_FD_114543 | JGI IMG/M metagenome (GOLD analysis project Ga0172371, IMG submission 114543) | Freshwater microbial communities from Kabuno Bay, South-Kivu, Congo - kab_022012_12m | ecosystem: Environmental > Aquatic > Freshwater > Lake | place: Democratic Republic of the Congo: South-Kivu...
ATCCCTCGCCATTTTCAAAGCCGCGGGGCTGCGCGAGTCCATCGAGGCGACTCAGAACCTCATGGCCGACCTCCACCTTGACGCGGGGGATATTCCCGGCGCTGACGCGATCATCAGGGAAGTAGGTTACCCCGCGCTCAAAGCAAAATCCTGTCTGCTGAGGAAACGATTCGACCTGGCAAAAGAATATTACCAACTGATGAGAAAACAGAGCGAAGAGACGAGAAACGCGGACGGTCGTTTCGTTGCGTACACCGGCCTGGGTATGGCGTACGAGGGCCTGGGGAATGACCTCCGGGCCGCGGAGTATTATCGCAAGGCCGTGGATCTTACTGAAGATCTGCGATCGAGTCTCAAACGTGGCGACCGGGAGCGGTTCTTCGACGCCAGGATCTGGGGATTCACCAGGACCACTCCGTATGAAGGACTCGTCAGGGTGCTGCTCAGGATGAACAAGCCCCTGGAGGCTTTCAAAAGCTCGGAATACTGCAAGGCCCGCGTCTTCGCTGAAAGGATTTCAGCCCGCACGGAAACGGCTCGCTTTGACATTCCCGCTGACGTGCTCACGGAGGATCAAGGCATTCAAGACCGATTGACAGCGCTCAAACAAGCCGGAGAAGCGGCGTACAAGCAGAAAGATCAGGCCCGTATAGAGGCTTTGGAGCCTCAGATCGCGCAGCTTGAGGAGCAATTCAAGGAGCATGTGAAGATGCTCCGGACGAAGTATCCCCTCTTCGCCGCGGTCAAGTACCCGCTGCCCATGGATCTCGCCCAGACCGCGCTGAAGCCTGACGAATGGGCTCTCGAGTACGACGTTACCGACGCGGGTGTTGCCGTGTTCCTGACCAAGGGCACGGACCTGAAGAAGGCGCTGTTCAAGGCCATCGACCGAAAGGAGCTCGATTCGCTCGTTCGCTCCTTCAGGAGTCCTGTGGTCGCGGGCCCTGAAGGCATGACCTACGCGAGGTTGGTGGGCTTTGATTTCGCTGCGGGGAAGAGACTTGCCGATGTTCTTCTCGGAGATGCGCTTTCCGACTTGCCGCCAGGAACGCCGGTCATCGTAGTCCCCGACGATTGCCTGGGCGTGCTGCCTTTTGAGATGCTCGTTCTGAATACCTCCGGCGAGGTCAAAACGGACAAGGCCGTGCCCTATGTGGTCGGAGCGGAGTTCTTCGCCGATCGGAATCCGATTTCGTATTATCAGTCAATCACCGCTCTCACCCTGGCCAGAACCCTGGGAAAACGGCAAAAGCCCGGAGAGAAGCTTCTTGCCATGGTGGACCCGGTCTTCGGATCGGAGGACCCGCGGTTGGTCAAGATCGAGAAGGAAAAGAGGGAGAGGCTCGTTGCGACTCTCCCAAAGGACCTGCTGAGATCTATGGCGATGGACAACGGCCTGGAATGGGTCAGGCTCGACAGCACCGCGCGGCTCGGCCGAACGTTGAAGGATGCGGACCCCGCGCACACCGACCTGTACGAAGGCATCGACGCGAAGAAGTCAATCCTTCTTGAGAAAGACCTCACTCCGTACCGGTCCATGGTCTTTGCCACCCACGGACATTACGGAAGAGCTTTGGCCGGCATTCAGGAGCCTGTGCTTGTCCTGACGCTCGTGGATCAACCGGAGGGGCAGGACGGTTTCCTCAGGCTCAGTGAAGTTATGGGCCTGCGAATGAACTGTGACGTGGCAGCGCTCGCCGCGTGTCAGAGCGGCCTCGGTAAACAGATTTCCGGCGAAGGGACTATGGGGATGGGGCGTGCCTTTCAGTACGCAGGCGCCAGATCGGTTCTCATGAGCCTCTGGAGCGTCGAGGACGAATCGTCGGTCATGCTGATGGAGCGCTTCTTCAAGCATTTGAGACAGGGGAAGAATAAGCTCGATGCGCTGAAGCTCGCCCGAAACGAGGTCCGGACCGCAGGCTTCGATCACCCCTTCTTCTGGGCGCCGTTCATACTCGTGGGGGAAGTGGATTGATTCTGATTGACATGCACACTTTCACGTTTGATAATGGTTTTTGGTGGAAAAGGTGGGGCGAATCCGCGCGCCGAAGAGCGCGGCATATTGATAACAGACTGACATCGTACCGTTTTGTGGCTCGACCAATTGCCTCTTGAGGAAAGTAAGGAGACCGGCCCAGGAATCGACTGGGGAGGGGGATGACATGGGTCTGATGTTCCGCCGAGGGCCAAAGCTGTATCGCCGTCGGATAACTCTGGAGCAGCTCGAGGAGCGGATCGTCCTCGACGCCGCCGGTTGCGCGACATCCCAGGAAAACCCCGATCAGCAAAGTTCAGAGAACAGTCAAGGGGCCAACCCTCAAGGTGCGCAGGGAGCGGAACAGGCAGCGCACCCCGGAGAAGCGCAGCAATCAACGGGGAACAGCGCTCCCGCGGCCGAGGGGACCCTCGTGTTCCAGCAGGACCTGAAAGTGGTCCTGATCTCCAACGCTTTGGACAAGGTGGAAAGCATCGCTCAGGCAGCGACTCCGGATGCGAAGGTCATCGTGTTCGACGCTGAGACGGACAACCTCGCTTCTGTGGCGATCAAGCTCGAGAGTCTCGCTGCTTCCACCGGACAGAGGATCGGAACCGTCGCCGTCGTGGCGCACGCCCAGCCCGGCACAGTGCAGATCGGCGCCGATGAGATCACCTTCTTCGATCTTGCGTCTCACCGGCCCACCTTGGAATCCCTCGGCCAGAGCCTGTCCGAAAACGCCCAGATCCAGTTCTACGGCTGCAACCTCACCGGGAATCTCTTCGGCCAGGCTCTGGTGGACCGCATCGCGATGTATACCTCCGCCGACGTGTTTGCCAGCGAGGACACCACAGGCGGAGAGTGGCGCGATTGGGATCTCGAATATGCATCCAATTCGGGCGCCAGCATCGAAGCGGTCCTGGAATCGAGCCGAATCACCATGGTCAATACTTCCCTTGCCGCGCATCTTGTGGCGGACATCAATCCGGGCCTCGGAAGCAGCAACCCTTCCCAAATGACGGTCATCAACGGCGGGGTGATGTTCAGTGCGACAGACAGCGGCGGAATGACCGGGCTCTATGGCGCTGACCTGACCGGAGCTCACAAAATCACCGCGCCGGCGAATTACGTCGAGGGTTGGGCCCAGATGGCGAACGTGAACGGCACGCTCTTCTTTGCCTCTGCTGTGGATCCCTACGGGTTCGAGCTTTGGAAAAGCGATGGCACGACTGATGGCACCGTCATGGTGAAAGACATAAATCCGGGCCTGGGCGACAGCCTGTTTCCCGGCGCGTCGGAAGCGAGGTTGATGGTCAACATCAACGGAACGCTCTATTTCGCGGCCAATGACGGCGCCAACGGCATCGAGCTTTGGAAAAGCGACGGCACCGATACAGGAACCGTCATGGTCAAGGACATCAATCCCACGGGCGACGGGATTCCCGATTGGAGCCAATTGCTCAACGTCAACGGAACGCTCTATCTCATTGCTACTGACGGCGCCAACGGTTACGAGCTCTGGAAGAGTGACGGCTCCGGCGGCGGCACGCAAATGGTAGCCGACATCAATCCGGGGGGCGGCAGCGGCATTATCGAGATGTCCGGTAGTGGTTACGGCACTCAATTTGCGGCGCTCGGAAGCACTCTCGTTTTTTCCGCGGACGACGGCGGTGGCGACCTGGATCTCTGGGCTGCCGACATCTCGGGTGCGCAAAAGCTCGGGGACTTCTCCGGCCAGCCGAACTACTTATCACCCATGAACGGCGACGTGTTTTTTGTCGCTGACGGTACCTGGGACATCGACGGTGACGGCGTCCCCGACAACGTGGGAGCCGAGCTGTGGAAAACCGATGGAACTTCGGCAGGAACAGTTTTGGTCATAGACATCTTTCCGGGATCGGAGACAAGCAATCCCTTTAACCTGACCAATGTCAACGGAACCCTCTTTTTCGCGGCCGCGGACGCGAATCACGGAACTGAGCTGTGGAAGAGCGATGGCGCCGAGACAGGAACCGCCATGGTGAAGGACATAAACGTGGGGCCCCTGCCAAGTATGGATCCGTCCGGATACGACTTCATCGAGGTCACGGATACCCTTGCTTTCCTGGCCGACGATGGAATACACGGAAAACGGCTCTGGCAGAGCAACGGCACGGAAGCCGGCACCATAATGTCTCTCGACGTGAGCGGCGATGGAATGGCCTTGGGCATTTGCTGGATTCACGTGAATCCGCTCTATTTCGTCTATGACGACGGTGTTTCCGGAAGGGAGCTCTGGGTCTGGACCCCCGATGCCGTTGGGATCGGAGCCGCCCTGTTCTCGGGGGATGCCTCGGAGGGAAGGGCGCCGCTCCCGGAATGCGGGGTGGATTTGACATCCTTGGATGGCCCGTTTTCTACGACGTGGTTCGTGGGTTTCTCCGAGGATGGTCATCACGCGATGTCAAAGTCCTGGTTCTCTGCCTTTGTGGACTCCGCCGCTGGCGACCTATTCTCGCGGATGCCGCTGGATTGGCTTTTCGCGCTGCAACAAGCCGATCGGTTCCACGACTCGGGCTTTTCACACGCTGGAGAGGAACCTCTGATGGGATGTGGACTCTACGGGTACGCTGAACTGGTCCAGGAAGGCCGCGTCGTGGTATTCAACATGGAGGACATCAGGATTTCAAGTCTTCTGGAACACTTCCAGATGGAGGACGAAAGCGGAGGAACTAGGGTTGCAGCGCTGGACGTTCCGATGGACGATGCGGACTGGCTGCGGATGGTGATGGAATGCCGGGGCAAGTGCACCGGTTCGCAGGGACTCATAGAGAAGTTGCTCCAGAGCAGCCCGGCCGTCGTGTGGCAGAGTGAGAAAGCTCAATCGCTAAAGGCAGAGGCTATGTGATTCTGGGAGTCTGTCTCAGAAGTCAGCTTGAGCCACAATGGCAGCACGATTACTATCCCGTCCCAAGCTCGCGTAGGATACGGTGATCAAAGGGAACCGCATCCCACAATGCTCTGTGGAAACCGGAGTTGATACGCAACCGTATTTATGATACCAAGCGCCGGGTATTATTCCGAATCCAAGGCTTCGCGCACACTCCGCAAGATCTGTTGTACGTCAAAGGGTTTGCTGACGAATCCCTTGGCTCCTCTTTTCAGGGCATCCCTCGTGGGGCCGTCCGCGGAATGCCCGCTGGCGACGATTACTTTGACATTCGGATCAATCTTCAAGAGCTCTTCGAGACATCGCCCGCCTCCCATCTGAGGCATGATAAGATCGAGAATCACGAGCGCAATGCGGTTTTCCTCTTTTCGGTAGACGTCCAATGCCACTTTCCCGTTTCCCGCGGTGAGTACGGTGTACCCGGCCTTGCTGAGCATTCGAGCTCCCAGGTCCCGGACTATCTCTTCGTCGTCCGTCAAGAGAATTGTCTCCGTGCCGCCGGCGGGCACGCTTCTCGAGAGAGTCCTGTCAGACGGAGCCGGACTTTGTGTCGCCGGAAAGTAGATTGTGAAGGTGGTTCCCTTTCCCGTTTCGCTGGAACACGTGATGTACCCCTCGTGTTGCCTGACTATGCCGTAGACCATTGCCAGGCCCAGTCCGGTGCCTTCTCCAGGACCCTTGGTGGTATAGAACGGCTCGAAGATGTGCTCCGCGGTATCTTCGTCGATGCCTTTTCCCGTGTCCGATACGCTCAAACGGACGTATTGCCCGGTCTTGGCGCCCAGATGGGTCTTCGCATACTCAGCGTCGATGGAAACGGTTGAGGTTTCGATAAGCAGTCTCCCTCCGTCCGGCATCGCATCCCTCGCATTCACCGCGAGATTCATGAGGACTTGTTCCATCTGAGTAGGATCTGCATTGATTTTCGGTAAGTTATCGCAGAGTACGAGGTCTGTCTGGATCATCCTGGGGAGAGTCCTGGTGAGCAATTTGTGTACCAGGACTATTCTTTGGTTCAGATCGAGAGGCAAGGGTTTGAATTCGGTCTTTCTGCTGAATGTGAGCAGCCGCTGCACCAATTCGGCGCCGCTGCGCGCTGCTTGCTTGATTTTCTCCAAGTCGTCCCGGTACGCGGAAGGAAAACCCCCGTCCAACAGCGTCAAATCCGAATATCCCAGCACAATCTGCAACAAGTTGTTGAAATCGTGGGCCACTCCGCCCGCAAGCGTCCCGATTGCCTCCATTTTCTGGGCTTGGAAAAGTTGTTTTTGCAGGAGCACCTCACCTGTCACATCTCGTTTCACCGCAACAAAGTTCACGATGCTCCCGGACGCATCCTTCACGGGGGAAATCGTCGCCTCTTCCTCGCAAGCGGTTCCGTCCTTCCTTCTGTTGATGAAGTGCCCCTTCCACACGTCTCCTCTTGCCAAGGTCCGCCACATATCACTATAGAACCGGTCATCGTGCTCGCCGCTCCTGAGAATCCGCGGATTCTTGCCGATGACCTCTTCACGGGAATAGCCGGAAATTCTCTCAAACGCGGGATTGGCGTAGACAATGGTGCCGTCGCTGTCGGTAATGATAACGGTCTCGGCAGCCTGCTCGATGGCCGTCATGAGTCTCGTTCGCTCTGCCTCCGCCTGCTTTCTCTGCGTCACGTCCACGACGTACTCGATCATATATCGGACGTTTGCCTGTTCGTCCAGAACGGGATACGCGAATATTTCTATGTTGCGCGGCCTGCCCTCTTTGTCGAAGTGAACATGCTGGACCGTCGTGGGCTCTTTCGTCCTCTTGACTATCTCGAGGGGACACGGATGTTCCGAGGTGTTACAAGGTTCGCAGGCCGCGTGTGTCAATTGGCAACACTTGGAACCCTCACGTGCGAAGACGTCCCTGGCCGCGGAATTCGCCATCACCAGGGAATGATCGGACGCATCGATCACGTAGAACGGATTGGTGACCGATTCCAGGAGGCCCTTGAGAAACTCATGCTGCTCTCTGATGATCTTGTCCGCTCGTCTGCGCTCCGTGACGTCCTGGAAAACACAATGGGTTTGCCGGAACTTCCCGTTCGGGTCCAGAGCGACAGTACCGGACAACTCCACCGAGATTCGGGAACCATCCTTTCGCACCAGTTCAAATTCCACCCCTTCAATCGCTCCTTGCGTCCGGAAGCGGAAGAACCTCTCCCGGAACAGCTCCGCATACGATGGGGACATATAGTCTCCGAACCACGTGCCGATCACTTCTTCATGAGAATACCCAAGCGCCTTCAACCAGGCATCATTGACCTCCAGGAGCCGTCCGTTCCTGTCCAGAGACTGATACGCCACCGGCGCGGCCTCATAGAGCAATCGGAATTTCCGCTCGCTTTCCAGGAGTTTTTGTTGCGTTTGTCTGCGCTCGGTGATGTCGCGAGCGATCCCCGTGGTTCCGATGACGTTGCCGTTGTCGTCCAGAACCGGTGTCTTTATGGTTTCGATCCACTGGATTCTTCCTTCTTGATCGGCGAAAGGCTCTTCGAGCCGTGTTCTTGTCCGCGACCGCATCACCTCTCTGTCATCGGCCCGGTATCGCTCCGCGAGCTCACGTGGCCAGACATCCACGTCATTTTTCCCGGGAAGCGCTTCCCGTGCAATCCCGCAGGCGTTTGCGAACGGCTCGTTGACCGCGATGAATCTGCTTTCCGTGTCTTTGAGCCAGGCAATGTCCGGTATGTTGTCCAGAATTGCCCTCTGCTGGGAATTGCTCCGCGTGAGAGCCTCTTCCTGGGCCTTCCTCTCACTGATGTCTCGGTCGATGGCCAGGAAATAGTTCCTGCCTTCCAGCTCGATCAAGCGAGCATTGATCTCCATACGAAGCAGAGAACCGTCCCTCCTCCGGTGGACAACCTCTTCCCTCAGGCATTCCCCCTTTCGGAGCCGCGCCATACGCTCGGGAATCCTCTTGGCCGATTCAGGGGTATCGAGATCCGAGATGTGCATTTCGAGCATCTCTTCCACCGTATAGCCGTGCATTTCCGCGGCTGCGGGATTTACCGCCCGTATCCTGCCCGCATTTTCTCCATCGGCTTCCAAAATGAGAATCGCGTCCGTAGCAGATTCAAAGAGCGTCCGATAGCGCTTCTCACTCTCCCTCAGAATCTTCTCTGCGGTCTCTCGTCGCATCACTTCTTGTTCGAGAGCCTCTTTCGCCTCAGCTTGTTCTGCAAGATGGCGCCTCGCTCTTTGAGCTCCCCTTTGAACTTGCACGAGATAGGTGGTCATCAGCGCCGTAAACAGAGCTCCGGCAGCCAGAACCGCCCACGGAAGCCAAGTTCGCCCGATTTCTCTCCATTCGGAAGAGGGAGTCAGAACCAGCGACCAGTGCCTCTGTCCTACTACGAGGTCTGCCGTGTAATGAATTCCCGTTCGCAGTCCGGATTCGTCTCGCGTGATCGGAGAGGAAGTCCGGGACTCAGGAAATGAACGGAAGAACACCAACCTTTCCGCCCTCGGCAGAGACTGGTCGAAGAGATACAGCTCAATCCCGGGAAAATCGTAGGGCTCCAAGACGCGGGTCACGAAATCTCCGACCTGGAAGACCGCCACATAGAACCCCGCCAGGTTTTCACGGCGCCATTCAACTGAATCCTCGGCAGCGGACTTGTTATATACCGGCATCGCAGCGAGGAACCCTTTCTGGGTCCCCCTCTCCTGGACGAGGCCTATGAAAGGAGTGGCAATTACGGTCCCCGTGTCACGGCACCAATCCAAAGCCCGCTTCCTGACGGGGTCGGAGGCCAGATCAAAACCGAGGGCCCCCTCATTTCCCGTGTAAGGCTCGACATAGTAAACGGGATAGTATTCTTCCCGAGCTGCGGCCCGGATGAGCTCTCCTCTGTTGTTCCGTTCCGTGAATTGGAAGATGGAAAAGCCTTCTCGTCGAGCCGACTCTTCGTATCCCTTCCGCTCGCCTTCGGGGACTCGGGGTATCCATTCCAGACCTTGGAGTCCTCGATAGCGCGTGAGCAATCCGCGGACGAATGAAGCGAATTCTCTTCGGTTGACATTTTCGGAGGAATCGTAGAATCCGCGAAGTGCGTCAAGGAGGACGAGATGAGTATCCATTTCCTGTTTCAGGGCTGAAACAACTTGTTGACACTCCCGCCCGAAGGCATTTTGGAACCGTGTTCGATCCCAAGCCCGTATCGACAGGGACAGCACAAACGACGCAGCCAGTCCGGAGCACAGGGCCACGACCAGGACGAACTTCAGCACCAGGGGTGATCCGGCAAAACCGGCTTTTGCACTGTTGTCTTGCATGCCCATACTTTGACCTCGCGTGCCGGCCCCACTTCTCTGCGACCCTTTACCTCGATCGCTTGCTCCTCGAAGGAACCACACCGCACAGGTCCAACGGCCTTCGTGCCTGAAGTCCGGCGGGGAACGGCGCCTCCTAGTCTCTTCCGTGTAACCGATACCCCAACATGTTCCGTCTCAGCAGATCCAGCGCCTGCATTGCAGCGAGAGTCCTCACCCATTCACGGGTTCCGGGGAGGAGAAACCCGCGACTCACAGTGGTTTCAGAGGTTGCCATGCCGATGAAGAAGGCGCCGACCGGTTTCTCAGGGGTTCCCCCGTCCGGACCGGCAATTCCCGTCACGGAAATACCGATATCAGCGTTTCCGGCTCGACGAGCGCCTTCGGCCATCTCGCGCGCACATTCATGGGAGACAGCGCCGTGCTCCCGGAGTGTATTCTCGGACACCCCAAGAATGCGGGTTTTCATGTCGTTGGAATAGCTGACGATCGATCCCATGAACGTCGCCGAGGAGCCCGGCACGCGGGTTATCATTTCGCCGATCATGCCGCCGGTGATCGACTCCGCCAGGGCCAGCGTCAATCCCTTGTTCTCGAGAAGGCCGAGGACAACCTGTTCCATCGAGCGGCCATCCTCGGAAACGATGTTCTCGCGGATCCGTTCCGTGATACCGGCCTGTTTCGCGTCCAGAATCCGGTCCGCGGCCTCAGCGCTGCGGCCGCGTGCGTCCATGCGCAGGCGGATGATGGGAAACCGCGGCAGGAAGGCAAGGTGGTAATCATCCTCATCCGCGGCCACGTCGGCCAGCATCTCGCCCAGCTTGGATTCGGAAAGGCCGTACGCGATGAGCGTCCTCGTCCGGAAGATGAAGTCGGACGCACCGAAGCGGTCGAGGATTGCGGGAATGCCCCTCTCCCTGAGCATCTTGACCAATTCCCTGGGCACACCGGGGAAAAAGAGGGCAATACTCCCGTCCTTCTCGATCATGAAACCGGGAGCGGTCCCGTAATCATTGGGGATCGCTGTTGCTCCTTTGGGAAAAAACGCCTGCTTGGCATTGCTGGGAGCCATGGGACGGCTCCACTGCCTGAAGCGCTCTTCGATGCGGGCAAGCTGGCCCGCGTCCAATTCGAGAGGAACTGAGAGGAATTCCGCCACCGCGGCCGCGGTCTTGTCGTCCTCGGTCGGGCCGAGGCCGCCGGAAACCACGGTGATGGGCGCCCGTTCCATGGCAGCGGCGAGCGCATCGCCGATGTCCGCGGGATCGTCGCCCACGGACGACATGCCCCGCACGGAAATCCCGACGGATCGGAGCTCCCGCGAGATCGTCTCCCGGTTCGTATCGGTGATGACACCGTTGATGATTTCATTCCCTACGGTAAAAATCCAGGCTTCACGTTTTCGTTCCATCAGTGAGCCTCACCCCAGTTCTTTCCGATGGCCGTGTCCACCACCAGCGGCACCGACAGCGGATAGACACCTTCCATCTTATTCTTCAGGAGCGTTTCCGCGTCCTTGGCCTGATCGTGCCGAACCTCGAGGATCAGTTCATCGTGAACCTGGAGGATCATGCGGCAATCGAGCTGCCCATTCTTCAGCGCGTGATGGACGTGAATCATGGCCAGCTTCATGATGTCCGCGGCGCTTCCTTGCATCGTGGTATTGACCGCCATGCGCCGCGCGGCCTGTTGCGCTATCTTGTTGGGATTATTCAGGTCCGGGAGGAAGCGTTTGCGGCCGAGAATGGTCGTGACGTATCCATCCTTGGCCCCCTGTTCCGGAACGGCTTCCATGTACTGCCGCACGCCGGAATAGGTTTCATAGTAGTCCTCAAGGTATTGCTTGGCCATTTTCAATCCCACGCCGAGCTGTGAGGCCAGATTGAACGGACCCATCCCGTACATGATGCCGAAGTTGATTGCCTTGGCCTTCCGCCGCATGTCCGGGGTGACGTGCGCGGGAGAGCACTCGAAAACGCTCGCCGCGGTGATGGCATGGATGTCCTCGCCTGAAGCGAACGCGTCCACGAGTCGCTTGTCTCCCGAGAGATGCGCCATCATCCGTAGCTCAATCTGGGAATAGTCCGCTGCCACGAACAGAAAACCGTCTTCCGGGATGAACGCCTTGCGAATCTTGCGGCCCTCGGGGCTGCGGATCGGGATATTCTGCAAGTTGGGGTCCGAAGACGAGAGCCGCCCCGTTGCGGCCACGGCCTGATTATACGATGTGTGGATGCGGCCGGTCCGGGGATTGACCAGCGTGGGCAGTGTATCCACGTACGTGGACTTGAGCTTGAAGACAGAGCGGTAGTCCAGAATGAGCCGGGGCAGATCGTGTTGCTGGGCCAGCTCCTCGAGCACTGCCAGAGCGGTGGATCGGCCTGTCTTCGTTTTCTTGGCGCTCTCCATCCCGAGCTTGTCGAACAGGATCTCGCCGAGTTGCTTGGGGGAGTTGATGTTGAAGCTCTCACCCGCCATGTTGTAGATCTGCGCTTCGATTTCTTCCACCATCCGGCCGAGCTCTTCCGACAGCTCGTTGAGATACGGCGTGTCGATCCGCACGCCCGCGAGCTCCATCTCGGCCAGAACGGGGATGAGCGGCAATTCCACATTGCGGAAGAGGTCTCCTAGTCCCTCGTGCTCAAGTCGAGGACAGAGGATGTCTGCAACGCGAAGGGTAACGTCCGCGTCCTCGGCGGAATAGACTGAAGCCCGCTCGATGTTCACCCGGGAAAACGGCATCTGGGCCTTTCCCGTGCCGATGAGCTCCTTGATGGGAATCATCCGGTGCTCGAGGAAGATCTCCGCAAGGTCGTCCAGTGCGTGTCCCCGCCGTGACGGGTCGAGCACGTACGACGCGAGCATGGTGTCGCAGGCGATCCCGCGGATGTCCGCACCTTCATTTCTGAGGACGATCATGTCGTATTTGATGTTTTGCCCTACCTTTTCGAGCCCTTCGTCTTCCAGGAGCGGGCGCAGCGCCTCGACAACCTCTCTCTTCGGCGCCTGGGCTCCTGCGACGTGCCCCACGGGAATGTAGCAGGCCTTGCCGGGCTCCGCGCAGAGCGATATGCCGACGAGCTCCGCCCAAACCGGCTGTTCGGATGTGGTTTCCGTGTCAACCGCGAACCTGCCCTTCTCGCGCAGATGCTTGGTCCAGGCTGCGAGCTCCTCCAGAGTGGTCACCGTGGAATAGCCTGAATAATCGAGGGATTTCTGCGCGGGAAGATCGCCCATGAGGCGCTTGAACTCGAATTCCTTAAAGATTTCCCTGAGCTGATCGACATCTTGTTCGCCCGGAACGAGGTCCTCGATCTTCTGCTTGAGGGGAACTTCGGCGTCCAGACGAACGAGCTCGCGGCTGAGAAATGCCTTGTCTCTGTTGCTGCGGATCTTCTCCCGTACCTTTTGCTGGGTGATTTCATCCACGCGGTCGTATAGGTCTTCGAGAGTCGCAAACTGCTCCATGAGCTGAGCGGCGGTCTTTTGCCCCACGCCGGGTACACCGGGGATGTTGTCCGTACTGTCGCCCGCGAGGGCCTGGAAATCCACGAACCGATCCGGTGGGACTCCGAACTTTTTCACCACAGCCTCGAGATCGAAGACAGCATCCCGCTGCGGGTCCCACATCACGACCCCCTCTCCGACGAGCTGCATCAAATCCTTGTCACCGGAGATGATGACGACTCCCCATCCCCTGTCGCGAGCCTCACGGGTCAGCGTGGCGATGATGTCGTCTGCTTCATACCCCTGGAGCGTCAGCGAGGGGAGGCGATAGGCTTCGACGATCTCATGGATTCGGGGAATCTGCCGGGAAAGGTCCTCGGGCATCGCGGGGCGGTTTGCTTTGTATTCGGCGTATTTCTCGTGCCGGAACGTTGGACCCCGCGCGTCGAACACCACGGCAATCCTTTTCGGAGATTTGTCCTTGAGGGTCTTCACGATCATGTTCGTGAACCCGAAGATCGCGGCGGTGGGAAATCCCTTGGAATTGGAAAGACCGCCCATCGCATGGTACGCCCGGTAAATGAACGCACTACCGTCGATCAGATAGATTTCTTCCTTTGATGCAGCCATGATCGGTCGAGCTCCTTTGAAGAGGTCGATGCGGGGGGAGACCTTTTGCAAAAAAGGTCCTCCCCCGCACCCCCCTTCCAAAAACTCTCAATATATCGTGGGCGACCGGCCGGTCGCCCCTACTTCGTTGTGCCCGACACAGAGAATGAAAGGGGCGCGCAGCCACCGAGAACACTGTGGAAACTCACGCATGGAATGCCCATCGGTTTCCGGACATAGCGCTCTTCTCCTGGTGGGACAGGCATCCTGCCTGTCATTCGCGGATAGGCAAGATGGGGCCGTCTCAACGTGAGTTTTGATCCTAGATCGCGGCACGATCCTGTTTCACCGACTTCTCGGGTGGCCCGGACGTTATCCCGCGAGGCGCGGGACCGGGTCGCGCAGCGCCAGGAGGTCCGTCCGAGGGGCTGTCGCATCTGCGGCCATCTGCGTCATCTGCGGATTCGGTCCGTCCCTCCGTCCGTGGGGCTATCCCACCATTGCCTCTCACCCCGGAATCGTGATTCGTTCGAGTCCGCCGAGCACGTCTCTGAAGAGCGGGTGCTGCTCGAGGACCGCTCCGTGGCCCAGGAGGATCAGCTTTGACCGCGCCCTGGTGAGGGACACGTTGAGCCGCTTCTGGTCCGCAAGGAACGAGGTCACTCCGTCCGACCTCGCGAGAGAGAGAATGATCACCTCTCGTTCGCCTCCCTGAAATCGGTCCACGGTGTCCACGGTCAGGAGTGACACGTTTCCGCCCAAGGCGGCAAGGTGCTTGCGGATCAAGGCCTGTTGAGCCCGGTACGGGGTAATGATGCCTATCTCCTGCGCAGGAACGCCACAGGAAAGAAGGCTCCTGACGATATTCGCAGCCACGACCGCCTCTTCCACGCTGGCTTTGGCGCCGTCACCGCCCGGGACGTCCGCAAAGACCACGGGATAGTCCGGGGAGACGATCCTATTCAAGTCACGGTCGTCTGAGATGTCCGCGGCCATGGAAAGTCGCCGCGTCGCCGCGACGGGAGCGGCAATGAGCGTGCCGCCATAGAAGACCCGGGACGGGATCTCCTGAACTTCCCTGTTCATCCGGTACTGAATCCTGAGCGGAGAAACGCTCCCGGCGGACGACGACCGGAACAGCCTCTCGAACAGAGAGAGCTCGAGGCCCGAGCCTGCCGGAACATTGAACCGCTCGGCCGCGGTCTGGACGACCGGCGGAAGCTGGAGGTGATCGCCGCCGAGAACGAACCTCCGACAGACGGACAGAGGCGCAAGCGTCGAGGGTTCGTCCATTTGACCTGCCTCGTCCACCACTGCGCGGTCGAATCGCTGGCGGAGAAACAGCGGATGGGAAGCGCACTGGTATGCCGTTGCTCCCACGAGGCGCTTCTCGGCCACGATCTTGGGAAAGCGCTCCGGGTCCGGCTCAGCACAGGCCAACTCATGGAGGAGGGCAGGGGGGGGTCCCATCCTGTCGAGGGCCGCGAGGAACTCGTCGGATACGCTCGATCGGCTCCCCACGCGGAGCAGGTCGCAGGGGCCGAGGTGCAGTATTGCCAGCAGGAGCCGATCCAGGGCCACGTTGGTCGGACAAACCACGAGAACCCGCTCCCCACGGTCGAGGCATATTCTGATCAGTCTGGCCAGGACGCGGGTTTTTCCCGTTCCGGGCGGTCCGTGGATGAGATGGAAGGTGTCGCAGGCGAGCGCGGCCTTGATAGCAGCCTCTTGGTCTTCATTGAGCTCACTGTGGAGCCCCTCGCCGAAGCAGAGGTCCTCGAGATCGGCTGCCTCATCCGATTGCGGGAGGAGATCGGATGGTTCAGAGTCGGGCTCGTCCGGTACGACGGCCTCGATTACCTTCCGATGTGCCTTCCGGAAGAAATCGAACAGGCTTCGGCGGGACGATTCGATGCCTCTTGAGAAGGGGATTCGATCCAAAAACCACCCGTGCGATTCATCGAGCCCACGCATGCCGCAAAGACCGGAATCCTCAGCCTGCGCAACGGCAATCGGCGCCTTCACACCGACGATGATGCGAGTGTCCGCGGCAGTGACGACGCGGCCCCGCATCGTGTCCGCCGCACCAGGATCGCCGCGGTGCAAGAGAACCTCTTCGCCGGCTCCCACTTCGAAGACGGGATCGCGGAAGAGCAACTCGACCAGGATTCTCCCGCGTACCCACGCAGGCGGAGCTTTTTCGGCACGTTCCATGCCACGGCCCTGAGGCGCTGTGCGTTCCACGGGGACATCGCCGGTACTCGGCGCTGATACGAGGGAATCCGCGCACAGACGTGCCTCGATGACGGCGAAGGTTCGGTCTGATTCGATACGCTCCCGGCGGGTGGCCGGGTCGAGGACGGCGGCCCAGTCGTCTTCGACGGTCCATTCCTCGATGGAAAGGAGCCGGAACCACCTGTCGTAATATGCCCGCTCCGGACCCCGGAGAAGGGGAGGGTCGCCGGACGGACCCCCGAAAAGCAGCCGGCACGGTCGCTTGGAGAAGCATCTTCCGCTTCGACTGCATTCCGATCCGGGAATCCCTTGTTCTGTTTGGCCGGCTTCCTGGATGTATGAGCGCCGCAAAGCGAGCACCCTGTTCCGGGCATCAACCAGCCGGTGGCTCCAGCGGAGGGTCTCTTCTCCGAGTCTCTCGGTTCTGCCCGTGGCCGAGTAGAACACCAGGGCATCGGGTGATGGTTGACCATTCTCGCCGGCGAAGAGGAGCGAGTATGCGTAGAGTTGAAGCAGGTGCTCTTCCACGGGCATTCTGCCGGACTTCAGCTCGATGATGGTGCGCTCTCCGCAGCCGTGAAAGATCGCGTCGGCTCGCCCCTTGAGGCCCCACCGAGACGTGATGCAATCAGTTTCCACTTCCGCGGAACCGAACCGCCCCCGATTCTTCAGGAACCATGCTTCCAGGTTGGCATAATGAAGCTGAGCCTCGGTTTCAAGCTCCGAAGCGCCGATCCGAACGCCCGATCCGGGCAGGACTGCCGCAAAGGAGGGCTTGGCCCGCCGAAAGGCTTCTGCAAACACGTGAGGCCCCGCGTCCCTGCCGTTGGTAATCAGCGCCTGGAACAGGTCGTGAACGAGCCTGCCCTTGGCCATCCAGACCGGCTCGTCAGAGCCCGTACGAAACCGCAGGTCCGCGGACCGCAGGCAGACTGCGGCTTCGACTGCATCGGTCACGCTCACCGGACGGTACGGTTCCAAGACGACGTCGCTATCCGGTCGCGCGGCATAAATGAGGGTTCCGTCTTCAAGGGTGTTGTTCAGATCCACGTCGAAGGCCGCGATCTGAGCTCCATCCCAGCAGAGGAGCGGAACTTCGTACAGGTCCTGCCGAGCGAAATCGGGAAGAATGAGGAAGATTCGCGGCTCTCCGGTATCAACGGTCAGTTCGAGCCCGCGGAAGAGGTAGCCGCCCCGCCGCGATTTTCTCGGTTCGGCCTGGATACGGGCAATCCGCCCGAGGAGAGAGGCAATGTTGGGGTCGGCAGCCATGCCGACGTATGTATCATAGCCGCTCCCCATGGACAATGGTCGAGCGTGGCTACCGGTTTTCGAACAGCTCTTGCGTTACGTCGAGCAGACCGCGTCCGGAAGACAGGAGAACATCTTCTTGTCAGGGATGAGAGGGACAGGCAAGATGCCTATCCCGCCAAAGCTTCCAAGAGAGCTCCAACCCGGAACGGTCAGCACAGAGGACACCTCAATCCGATGCCGAATCTGCGGCACGAATTGCTATGGTTTCACCGTCGTCAGAATCCGTCCGTCGACGATCTTCACGACGCCCCGTCCGCGCAATCTCTTCATGACGTCGTCATACGTGGTCCGGTACTCGCGGTTGAAATAGAGGTTGATCGTTTCCACGAACCAGGGGGTGCTCATGAGGTACGGGAAAAAGGACTCCGCATCCGCGCCTCTCTTCATCATCAACGTGTAGACCATGATCTTCTTCAGCAAGTCGTCCCCGATCCTGGTCCTGTCCTCGATGTAGTGCTTGAGCCGTTTCACGGCCGTGCGGAGAGCGGAGCGGAAATCACTGAACGGGCCGCCGTGGCCCGGATAGACAATTCGTACGTCAAGGTCTCTCAGTTTTTCGAGCGATTCCAACAGGGAGAAGACGGCTCTGCTCCCTTCCACCCGAAGCGTCATGGCCGCCATGTCTCTTTCCCAGAGGGTGTCGGAGGAGAGCAGCGCTTTCGCTTCTCGGTTGTACAGCACGATCCCGTCCGCGGCATGACCGGGGGTGTAGATGACCTGAAACTCGTGGGGGCCGATGCACACCGTATCCCCGTTTTCCAGAGCAGTCGTGCATTGGAAGAAATCCGCTTCCTGGACGTAGTATCGCCACCAGGTGGACCAATCGTCTCGGGTGTCGATGAAGTGTTTCCCGACCGTGTGCATGGCGATGTCGCAACCGGACCTCTCCTGGATGATCCGGTTTCCGCCGATATGGTCGCAATGACAATGGGTGTTCACGATGAGGCGGACGCGGCCGAGGTCCACGCCGAGGTCCGTGATGAGGCGCTCGGTGGTCTCGAAGTCTCCTCGGTAGGCCGTGTCGATCAGGACCGGCTCTTCACTTCGAAAGACGAAATGGTTCGCGTTCAGGTACCCTCTCTCAATGAAGAAGAGGTCGGGCAGGATTTCAATGCATTGCATGATCTACCTCAAGAATTGTTGACCGCGGAGACGCAGAGAACGCTCGGGAAATCTTCGCTTCAAACATCTGCGTCAATCTGCGAAATCTGCAGATTCCCTTCTCCCTGGGGACAAGAAAAGAGGTAAGCGTTCACCGCGAGCTGAGAGCAAGACCCCGAAGTGAGAGGGGAATGCCTATCCGCAGATCACGCAGATTGACGGCATCATGGACCGAGGCCGGTCGTCGGCGCCTTGGACCTCGGTTGCACTCATATCGAGTTCAAAGACTTCAGGCATTCCGAGATCAGCGCTATCCGCGTTCTCTGCGGTGAATTCTGTTTATCCGCGGAACGGTTACCATCCTCTGCCGCGGACCACATCGACAGGCTCGTCTCAGAGAGAGATTACCAGGCTGTCGTTTTCCAATTCAGTGCGGTACACCTGAATGGGCCCGTTCGCCGGTCCGGTCAGCTTGTTTCCTTGAAAGTCAAAGGTCGAATGGCTCACGCTGCAGCAGCGGAGGACAGGTTTCCCCGGCACAGGATCAAGCTTGCGACCGCCGTGGGTGCATCGGTTTGAAAAACCGTGGTACGTGCCGTTTTCATCGACTACGATGAGTACAGGCAGCTTCAGCCCCTTGCCGCTGAGGTAAACAGCCGTTCCGGGGGTTTGCAGTTCCGGCACGTCGCGGATCTTGATCGTGGCTCTGTTCCCATCGAGCTCCCAGCTATCGGGGCTCAATGGTCCGGTTTGGCAAATGCCTGCAAGGGCCTTGAAGAAATCCACGATTGCGGACATGGGAACACCTCCTCGTTCGTTGTGTAGGCCGACAAGGAAGCCGCTATCCGCGGACTCGGTATAGCTTCCCCCGGAGATTGCTTCCCTCGCTGGGGCGGGGTTGCAGTGACAGGTTCCGGGAGTGTCATTGCGAGGAGCGCAGCGGCGAAGCAATCTCCCGCGGAGAGAATACAGCGCCGAATTCAGGACAACGAGCACTTGGACTATTCGGATCTGCGATACGCAAGAAACGTCGGCCTGACTCATACTATCCCGCTTTGAGCGTCGTCGGGCAAGCCATTTTCTCCCTCCGCCCTCTGCGTCTCTGCGGTGAACGATCAAGTGTCAGGTCTGCGATCTCCTTGTCATGGAAATCGGAACGAGCGATTTCCCTCGCAAGGATGCCAACTGCGTCATATAGTCTCTCCCTGTCGCGGGAGGTTGCCGCCGTTCCGATTCGGGCTTGGACAGTAACGACACCGCGTGGTCAGGGCACGCGGTGACGCACAACCCGCAACCGATGCACCGGTCGCGGTCCACTGCCGCCACGTCGCCGACTCCCACTTTGATGGCCTCCATTTGGCAGCGCGGCTCACAGATCTCGCAAGCCGAGCAGGCATCCGGATCGACTGCGGCGTAGTAATTGGTGAGAACGTGCTCCGCGGGCTTGGGGTGCAATTTGATGGACCGGAGAATTTCACAGCAGTCCCCGCAGCAGTTACAGAGCACGCCGACGTCCTGCGCGATGGACGGCTGAGGGACGAGGCCGGCTTCCTCGCATCGGTCCAGTATGTCGAGGGCTTCATCTTGCGTGATGAATCGGCCCATTCCCTTGTCAACGTAGTAGTCCGCGGCGCTCCCGAACATGAAACAGACTTCCACCGGCTTTCCGCATCCCTGGCTCAAGAGGCCCTGCTGGACCTTGCACACGCAGTTTGACACGGAGATCCGGCTTTTGCTCTTGACTATTTCCTTCACGTCTTCGTACGGCGCGATCTGCCAGGAATGGTCGATGGCCTTGTTGACCGGGACGGTTCGCAGGGGCGGGCGCAAGGCTATTCCCTCTTTGCCGAATGCTTCCAGCACGTATTGCTCGAAGAGCTCCGCGAATTCCCGGTCCATGTCCTTGACCTGGAAATCGTACGAGCCGGGGACAAAGGGTACCGCGGCGTACTTGAAAGAGCCTTCTTTCTTGATCCGGAAGATGAGTCCTTTGTCCACCATGCGTTCCAGCAGCGCTGTTGTAGCGTTCGGCTCCCGACCGATGCGTTGCGCCACCGACTCCGTCGCTTCCAGCATCATGCTGAGACCGAGGTACATCTCGGCCTCTTCTTCTGAGAAGAGCTTTTCCAGGATCTTCATTTCCACCCCGGATTTGGTTGAAGGGAATCCGCCTGCGTACTGATCCATTTGTTCACGGAGGTCGTGGTACACTTTGCTGATCATTTTGTCCTCCCGGACGGTTGGAAAGCGGCCCCGGGACCGTCGAGCCGCGTTTCCTGTTGTTTGGCGCCGCGCCTGTTTCCGCAGCAGGGCCTCGTGTTCTTGCCCACGGAAGATTGCCTCGGATGAGGAGGCGGCTTGTGGCTCCGGCGCAGGATTTTCAACTTCACCGCAATTGCGGAACGAGGCGCGACGGAAATTCGTGACCGAACTTATGAAATGGAGTACTAAGCCAAGCGCTGCGATCTATTTCTTCCGGTCTTCCACGCTGATCTCCATGACGATTCTGCCCCAGCCGCCGCATTCCACCCCGACGTCAAAGCAGCCCGTCCGCTTGAATCTCATGTCGTTGGGGTTCACTCCGGCATAGAAGAGCTCGCCTGCCGCGAAGACCGCGTGTTTGAGAGCGCTCACTGCGTAAATGCACATCCGCTTGGGGCACAGGCTCGAGATGAGATTGCCTGCGCCGTCGAAGTAGAACTTGTCGCCCACGGTGTGTTGGCTGTTGCACCCGCGGGATTGCACAACTTCCGCAACAATGGTCTTGTTCATGAGCTCGGGCGCCTGCATGAGGACGTCCCGGTTTCTTGGATCGCTCTTGAAGAGCTCCATCTCTTCATCCGAATAACCCAAATGCTTCTGAAACATTGCCCACACTTCGTTGTTCATCTTCGTTGTCCTTCCTGTCATTGATTGTTATCTACTCTAACTTCGAAGGGAACAGGATTCTGCTCCGGGAAGGATTATTGTTGCGGGTGGACGGATTCCAGCGCCCCGCGTTGAAGATTGGGGGATCTTTCGCGGAAACCGTTTCACCGCGGGCCGAGAGCAAGGCTCCCAAGAGAGAGAAGAAGGACGTAATCGTTCACCGCGGAGAGCGCAGAGGACGCAGAGAATGCAGAAAAAATCCAATTTCTTCCGATTGGTTACGTGATGAGGTCCCCCGCAACATCCTGGATTCAGGGTTGGACGCGATCCAATTCCCCTTCTCTGGGGCGAGGACCGCACCTCGCCGAGATCTCAAGAATTCTTACCTCTGCGCTCTCCGCTGTGAATTCCTCTTTCCCGCTGAACGGTTGCGTGGTACGAGTTTTCGGCCGCGCTTTCTGGTGCCACAGGATCGGACTTGTGATACGCTGGTCGCGGAGGCTCCAATGACAGCGCTTGCGTCAAATATGGTCGTCACACCTGCCAATGCAGAAGAGTTCGAAACGAAGTTCGCGGCTCTGTTCGGCCCCTTGGACAACACCGGGGAAGGCGTTTCCATGCACGCGGAAGGGCCACTGTTCAGCGGAAGTCTCGAGGTGCACCCCGTACGTTCGGGCATGCGGCTCTTCGCCATGAATCTGGACGTGCGGCAGGATGTGGAGCTCAATATCGAGCCGGTAAGTGAGGGGATCATTGTTTCTCTGGTTCTTGACGGCAGGTCGGGTTACACGGTTCAGCGTCCGGCCGGGCGTCATGACCAATGGGAATTTCTCCCCGGCAGGAACATCGTGGGAACCTTTCAGATGGAGAAATCGCACTGGAATGTCACCGGCGGGGATTCTCACCGTTTGGTGGAAGTGCACCTTACTTCGGGCAGGGCTTCGCAAATGCTTTCGGAATATCTCAAGGCGACACCGGCACGCATCCATCCCATTGTGGGTCAGTCGGGCGGCTTCCCCGTTCATATCCACCTACCCATCACACCCGAACTGGCGATTGTTGCGCACCAGGTGCTCAATTGTCCGCTGGAAGGCGGTGCAAGACGATTCTTCATGGAGAGCAAGGCCCTCGAGATTCTCGCCTTTCAGTTGCATGCACTCTCGTCCTCGAACGTGCGCGAACCGGCCATACGGAGCAACGAAGAACGCAACCGTCTCGATGAAGCCCGGAGAATCCTCGAGATGGAATTTGCCGATCCTCCGTCTTTGCTGGCGCTTGCACGCCGAGTGGGCTTGAACGATTTCAAGCTCAAGCGAGGCTTTCGAGACCTCTACCAGACCACGGTCTTCGGATACGTTCGCGCGCTCAGAATGGAGAAAGCCCGGTCCATGCTCGAAACCGGCGAAATGAACGTGAGCGAGGTTGCCACGTTCACGGGTTATACCTGTTTCGGTCACTTCTCGGAGGCCTTCCGCAAACGGTTCGGTATAGCGCCCTCACATTTCAGGAAGGCGCGGAGGCTCTGAGGCGGAACAGCAGCCCTTTTACCGAGCGATCGCAGTTCTCAAGGATCTGACCACGCCGTTCTACGGCGCCAACCGGCCGGCTGCGGGAAAGGGTCAGAAAATTTGGCAACTACTCTCACCCGGAAGGAGATCGCCCCCCAATCCTCGGTAACGAGTGTGGAAGAACGCCCCAACGGTCTCACAATCTGAGGGAAGTCCGACCCGAATCCTCTGGAATCAGGGCTACCGTTTCATTGGTCTGAATCGGGTGAGGCTCTATGACTCATATCGCGGGCCGTTCCGGCTGCTCAGAGATGTTTTCCGGCGTCTTTCGGAAACATTCAACCACCTGTCCTTACGAAACAATTCCATGGTCCACACAGGAAATGGGATCTTTGGCACGACACCTGCTTAGTGTCGTCCAAACGAGATGTGTCAATGAAGGGGGGCCAACGCTGCCGCGTCGGAGACCTCAGCCCGCGCAAAGCAGCGTCGAGTCACACTACGAGGAGAAATTTATGCGCAAACCTCACCTCGTGATCATGCGGATGTATGGGACAAGGGACCTTCCGGCTATAGTCAGAATGTGGTACAAGAGCTTGGGGGAGTGGGTCTCTATCGGCGATCAACTGTGCGTTGTTGAAACGCGAAAGGCATCTTACGACGTGATCTCCGACGGTGAGGGCTTCTTGACCCAACTCGCCCCGGTGGGAGCGGTTGTGCGGGTGGGATATGTCTTGGCCGAGCTCAGCCCGGAAGCTCATTAATCCATCGAATTAGGGTACCGCTCGTTCAATTACTGAGTCACGCGGGTGGGAGCCGACCTTTTACCCTGATCTCCGCTGAGACCGATATCTCCTCGCCGGACAGGCATCGCCGTTTGGATTTTGGTCTGTATTTCCAAAACGGATCCCACTCCCTTGTTGCTGTGAAGGCTCGGTCTTTTGTCGGCCTATTCCGAGCGGTACAGTGTACGCCGTCAACGCGAAATTTTCCGCCCTCTCCAGTTTTCCGCGTAGACTACCTCTCACGCGTTGGTAGTCACCCATTGCTTATCGGTCGATCTTATCTGGTACAGGCCCTGACTCGCCGCTACGACAGTCCCTGAACTGTCCTTGAGCTCTCCATGGATGACGAAATCCGCCTTGCCTTTGTCAGCGATCTCACGGTGGAGACGCGCCACTTCCTCCTCTGAAAGGGATATTTCGGTGGTTATGTCGGACCCCGCGGGACGGAGGAATCGGATCGTGACCTCCTTGACCACGGGATAGCATTTCGCGGGGTCAAAGGTAGTCAGGCACAATGCACCGCCGGGGATTTCGGCAAGGGTGAACAGCGCTCCTGCATACATGGAGCCTATGTGATTCTCGTTTCCTTGGAGCGGAGCCATGAGCTTGACATATCGCGGTCTCAACTCGAGCACTTTGAGGCCCATCCGCTCCACGAACGCAATCTTGTTCTCTATCAGATCTCTTAAGGTTTCAGGGGTGAGCTTCATTCCCTTCTCCTTTGACGGGCGTGCAGAAACACGGTGGGCGCAAAAAATTGAAGCGATGATTTCCTCCGCGTCCTCTGCGGCTCCGCGATGAACGATTACCGGAAGGCTATCCCACACCAGCCTATGAGAAGGCCGGACCGGTGTGTTCCGTTTTCTCGGCATCATCGCCGGCAGACATTCCGAACTGCCTCAGGTATCGGTACAGAGAATCGCGAGCTATGCCCAGTAGTCTCGCAGCCTCCTTCTTGTTTCCGTTACATTGTTCGAGGGCATCGAGACACATCATTCGCGTGATCTCGTCGGTGACCTCTCGGAGGGTCTTGCCACAGAGATTCGCTCTTACGTCCATTTCCGATTGTGTTCCGTTCGCGGGGGAAGCGGGCAACAGGACCTCGAAGCGCTTTCCCTCAGAAAGGATCAAAGCCCTTTCCAGCACGTTTCTCAGTTCCCTGACGTTCCCCGGCCAGTGATAGTTACCGAGTCCAACCAATGTGGATTTATTCAATTTCGGAACGGTGGTGAACTGCAAGTCGGTCACCAGTCGTGAGAGGATCTCGTTGGCGAGCACGGGAATGTCTTCCCGCCTTTCCCGGAGGGGCGGGACTCGTATTTTGACCACATTGATCCTGTAGAAAAGGTCTTGCCTGAATCCTCCTTCCGCAACCGCTTTTCCCAGGTCGCGGTTCGTGGCAGCCATAATCCTCGCATTCACCAAAACTTCTTTTGTGCCCCCCACGCGGGTGAACTTCCGCGTGTCGAGAAAGGTCAGGAGCTTGGCCTGTAAAGCGAGCGACAGCTCTCCGACTTCGTTCAGGAGGAGAGTGCCGCCCTCAGCCAGCTCCAACACCCCTCGTTTCCGCCCCACTGCACCGGTAAAGGCTCCCTTTTCATGACCAAAGAGCTCCGATTCGGCGAGATGAGAGGCTATTGCCGCACAATTGAGAGAAAAATAGGGACTGTTGCTGCGCAACGAATGGTCGTGAATATATTTGGCAAGATAATCCTTTCCGCTGCCGCTTTCCCCGAGGAGCAGGATTACGGAATGCTGCGGGGCAATCCGCCGCGCCATTGCAAGGACGGATCGCATAGACTTTGAAGGGTAATCGTCCGCGCATTCCCCGGAAGGTTGGTCCGTCCGCCTTCTATCGGTTACATCCCGCGCTATTCCGAAAATTCCCGTCACGTGACCGGAGGCATCTCGGAGCGGGGTGATGCTGTAGCTAAAGACAACAGGAACGCCGCGAACCTGAAATGCCTGTTCGCCTTCAATAGTCTGCCCGTCGAGCGCACGAAGCTCCACGTCTTCGACGCTCTTGCGAGCTTCAGCGCCGAATATGTCCTGGATTTTGCGGCCTGCGAAATCAGAGGGACTCAAGCCGCCGAGCTTCGCTGTAGCCGAGTTCACCTTCACGTATCGGAGGTCGCGATCCTTGATAAAGAGGTAATCCTCCGCAGTATCGAACACCGTTTCCAGCCGTTGCTCGCTCTCCTGAAGCTCCACGAGGGCTCGCTCTCTTCCGGCCCGGGTTCTTATGGAAGTGATTCCGAAGCCTAGGTCGCGGCCAAGTTCTCCGAGCAATCGGACTTCCTCCGAATCAAAGGCATCCACCTCACCCGCATAGATGGTCAGAGCGCCAAAGACCGCGTCATCGATCATGATGGGAAGAGCGATGGACGAAAGGTAACCACGATTAAGGGCTTCTGCACGCCAGGGATGGAAGTCCCGGTCGAGCAGGCTGTTACGGTTGATTTGGCACGATGCCGTCCTGATGGCGGTTCCCGTCGGTCCTCGACCTGTCTCGTTCTCCGACCAGGTGATACTGACGTTGTCAAGATATCCGTTTTCGTTCCCGGCAATTGCCACCGGTTTCACGGACGCGCTTTCGTCCTCAAGGGGAATTCCGACCCAGGCCATGGGATATTCGCCGACTTCCACAATGAGGCGACAGACCTCAGAGAGAAGAGCCGTTTCGCCCGTAGCGCGAGTAAGCGCAAGACTGCATTCGGAGCGCACCTTCAACGCTCTCGCCGTCCGTCTCAACGAGGACTGGCTCCGCTGCAGCTCGATTAAGAGTCGCTGACGTTCCATGGCGTATGCAATGGTCCGCCACAGTACCAATCCATCCCATTTCTCTTTGATAAGGTAGTCTTGTGCTCCGCCTCTCACCGCCTCGATCGCCAGAGTCTCGTCATCCGTTCCGGACGCAACCACGATGGGAACATCGCGGGCCAGGCGGCGAATGCGCTCAAAGGTGTCCAAACCTTGGCTGTCAGGCAGTCCGAGGTCCAGGAGAATCACGTCGAATGCTTCGTCGGCCAGTCGCTCGGCTGCGTCCGCAACGGTCTCCGCGAGCGAGAATGCAAAATCTTTGGAACTGACCTCGAACAATTCGTGTTTCACCCACAGGGCATCCACCGGATTGTCCTCGACGACAAGTATTTTGACCACTTGCTCGCTCATGGGCCCTCTTCGTTCACGGGCAGGTTCACAATAGTGAACCAGAAGCCTTCAATGGATTTGACGACGCCCGTGAATTGCTCCATGTCCACCGGTTTGGTGATGAAGCAGTTGCCATGGGTCTGGTAGCACAACGCAATATCTCGTTCCTCTTCCGACGTGGTGAGAATGATTACCGGGATCTGCAGTAGCCGCGGGTCCTGCTTGATCTCGGCAAGTACTTCGCGGCCGTTCTTCCTCGGGAGATTCAAGTCGAGGAGAATGAGGTCCGGCCGCGGCACGTCGGCGTACGATCCTTCCCGATACAAGAAAGCCATTGCCTCCTCACCGTCTTCCACGACATGTAACGTGTTAAACACCTTGGCTTCTTGCAAAGCATGCTTTGTCATCAGGATGTCGACGGGATTGTCTTCTACGAGCAGAATTTCCACCGCCTTGAGTCGCCTCCCCATCACCATCATGTGATGCACTCCTTTTCCGGAATCGTAAAATGGAACGTGGTTCCTCTTCCCGGCACGGAATCCACCCAGATCCTTCCCCGGTGACGCTCGAGAATCTTCTTCACGATAGCCAACCCCATCCCTGTGCCTTCATAATCGGATTTTTTGTGAAGGCGTTGGAAAATCACGAATATCCGATCCAAATGGCGAGACTCGATTCCGATCCCATTGTCTTTCACCGAAAAGATCCATTCGCCCGCGTCCCGGACCGCAGAAACATGGACCTGAGGGGGCGCGGAACTGTGGAATTTCAGGGCGTTTGCAATAAGATTTTGAAATACTTGCATCAACTGGGTCGAATCTGCCATCACCGTTGGAAGCGGGTCATGGCTGATGACCGCTCCTGTATCTTCCATAGTCGATTTCAAGTTTAGGAGCGTCCGTTGCAAAACCGCGTCACAATCCGTCAGTTGAGGAGGCTTTCCTCTGGTGGCCACGCGGGAATATGCCAGGAGGTCCCGGATCAGCGCTTTCATCCTTACCACGGAGTCCATCGCATAATGCATGAGCTTGTCCGCGTCCGGTCCGAGTCTTTCCTTGTACCCCTTCTCAAGTAACTGCATGCAACTGGCCACGTTCCGCAGAGGTTCCTGCAAATCGTGGGATGCCACGTAAGCAAACTGTTCGAGATCCGCATTCGACCTGGTCAGGTCGGCAAGCGTTCGTTTGAGGCCTTCTTCCGCCTTCTTGCGCTCGGTGATATCGATACCCATCTCGAGGATGAGCAAAGAACCGTCCGAATCAGTGAAAGGGAAATCGTAGATGTCATAATCTCGGCCGTTGGGACCCGTCCAGTTCCAATGGTGCTGTTCCCGTGTCCTCATGACGGTAAACGTTTCGCAAATTTCGCAGGGCTCTGCCCGGTCAAACAGGAACTCATGGCAACGGCGCCCTCGTGGTTCCCCAAAAGTTTCCCGAAAGTACCGGTTTGCAAACGGCATGTGGTAATCCAAGTCGAGCAGGCACACGTATACCGGCAGGGTTTCGAGGACATCATATAGACGTTGACGCTCTGCCTTCACTACCTCTTCGGCACGTCGGCGTTCGACAATCAAATCCCATTTATGCAAAGCTCGCTCGGCAATGAGCGGCATCTTGGCGAATGCTGAGGGCGATTTCACGACATAATCCACCGCCCCTGCCTTCATGGCATCCACAGCGACTTGCTCATTGCCGTAACTGGTCATCACCACCACAGGGAAGGACCTTTTGTCGGTAGACAGGACCTCGGTGCCTTTACCGTCCGGCAGCCGCCAGTCTGCTATAACGAGGTGAGGAGTAGTTTGGTTTAGGAATGCCATTGCTTCCGCGATGGTGGATACCCATGTGAAGTCTCCTTTGTGGCCCGTTTGCTCAAAGGCCCTTCTGACAGCTTCGGCATGGGATTCCTCATCTTCAATCAGCAAAATGTTTACCGTGTCTCTCACTATTTCAAATCCGCTTCACGCCGCATTGTCGAGCAAGGGGGGTTACATTCCAACCAAGCCAATAATGACCCATGTCTCGCATAAGATTCGTGAACTTCGTGAATTCCAGAGGCTTCACTACGTAGCTGTTTGCATGACGGTGATAGGCCTCTAAAACGTCCGCCTTTTCCTCAGAGCTCGTTAAGACAATCACTGGAATCAGGCTCAGTGCCTCATCCTTCTTAATTTCTTCAAGGACTTGCAATCCGTCAATTTTGGGCAAGCGCAGGTCCAAAAGAATCACGTCCGGTCTGGGGCTTTTGTCGGGATTGCTGTATTCCTTGCGCCTGAGCAGATAATCCAGGGCAACTTCGCCGTCACACGCGTAGTGAATTTTGTTGGAAACCTGGTGAGTGCTGAAACTCCGCCTCACGATTTCCGCGTGATCCTCGTTATCCTCAATCAGCAGAATGGTCAGCGGCTTGCCTTTCATGACTTGGACTCCTTTCATTTTACCCGCGTGAACTTGCCGGGGATAGGACAGTCGGCGCTCAAGAGGTCGTACTCGTACGATTGACCAGATTATTCCTTTGAGCCGGGGAGATCGAGAGTCAAGGGGTTGACATTCCAACCGAGCCAGTAAGCTCGGAGGTCCCGCATGAGGTCCGTGAATTTGCTGAACTCCAACGGCTTCACTATGTAACTGTTCGCATGATAATCGCACGCCATTCTTACATCGTTTCCGGCCTGGGAGCTCGTCAATATGACTACAGGAATTCCACGTAAATCCTCACTCTGCTTGATTTCTTTGAGGACTTCCAAACCATCGACCTTGGGCAAACGGAGGTCCAAGAGAATCAAGTCAGGTCGGGGACTTTTTTCCGGATCGCTGTACTCGCCTCGTTGAAGTACGTAATCCAGTGCGGTCTCTCCATCGGTCACGTGATGAATCCGGTGGGCCGTTTTGTGAGCCCTAAAACTGCGCTTCACAATCTCCGCATGATCTTCGTTATCTTCTACGAGCAAAATCATTGGAGTTTCACCTTTCATTTCGGTCTGCATTGTTCATCATCGGGAAGGGGGCACGGTAATGTCAGACAGAAAGTCGAACCATGTCCAATGCCGTCCGATTCGACCCAAATATTACCGCCATGCACCTCGACGATTCGTTTGGCCAGGGCCAAGCCGATGCCGGTTCCTTCCGTTTTCTGATCGAGCTTATTAAATAATCCAAACACCTTCTCATGATAAAGCGGGTTAATTCCTATACCATTGTCTCGGACAAAAAGGACCGGTGCCTCGCCGTCAGTTCTGGCACCGACTTCGATTTTGGGGTGCGGCTGATCGCCCATGAACTTAACGGAATTCTCGATCAGATTCTGGAAAACTTCCAACAAGCGCGGACGGTCGACGTACAGAATGGGCAGGTCCAGAGCGATTTGCACTTCCACACGAGGCATTATCCTGCCGGACAACAATTCGAGCGCTTCGTTTGCCAGTTCCTGCATCGATACTGGCGACGGTGGGTTGAATAGCCTTCCGATGCGAGAAAGCTCCAGTATCTCCCCCAAGAGTTGACCCATCTTCTCTGCTGCCTTGTCGATTCGGTCCAAGTCAGGCTTGAGGTTTTCGGTAAGTCCATTGGCTATGCTTTCCGCTACGAACCCCAGGAAGGTCCGGATCGTGATCAGAGGACTCCTCAAATCGTGAGAAACCGAATAGGTGAACCGCTCCAATTCAGCGTTCTTCGCCTCCAATTCCGTGATAAGTCTCTCACGTTCGATCTCCGCTTGTTTTGCCTCAGTGATGTCGCGGTCAAATCCCGCGACGCCCGAAACCTTGCCATTGGGATCGAGAACAGGGTAGAAACTGGTGTAATAGAATCTGCCGTCCCTTTCATCATCAAAACGGACCGCGCTGCCGCTTTGTATCACCTCATCAAATTTAGCTCTACTCTTTGCCGCAATTTCCGGAGGCAAAATATCGGAAAGTGTCTTGCCGAGAAGCTCAAGACTGTTATCGCCGAAACTTGAAGCCGCCGCTTCATTCAGTGCAACAAAAGCCCATTCCGAGGACAATAGGAACACGGAGTCCGTGCTGGCATTCAAGATTGCCTCGATATCGCTGTTTCTTTTTGCAAGCGCTTCTTCAGCCTTCTTTCGGGCACTAATGTCTCGAGCCGCAGCAAATAAACCGATAATCTTTCCGGACTCGTCACTGTACACCGAGGCATTATAGGTCACCTGAGTCAGGGGGCCGTTCTTGTGACGAATTTCTAAGTCATAATCCCTCACGGAACCGTCCCTGAATGCCTGTTGGTAGCCGGCTCTAGCCTTCTCAGGATCAGTGAAATAATCGGCAAAATCCGCCCCGATGAGCTCGTTTCGAGCATGACCGGTGACTCGTTCAGTTCCGGTATTCACATCGGTGATTTTTCCTGCGGCGCTGATGGTGACCAACGGGTCCAAACTCGCCTCGATCAGACTACGGTTGTACGCGCTGGCTGCCTGTAATGCCTCCTCTGCCCTCTTACGGTCACTGATGTCGCGAGCTGCTGCAAAAACACCTGTGATCTCTCCGGATTCGTCACGGTATACCGAGGCGTTGTACATAACTGGTGTCAATCGCCCGTCTCTATGTCGGATTTCCAGTTCATAGTCCTTTACCAACCCATCTCGAAAAACCTGCTGATAACCGGCTCTGGCCTTCTCAGGATCGGTGAAATAATCCGCAAAGTCCGTCGCGATGAGCTCATTTCGAGAATAACCGGTGACTCGCTCAGTTCCTCTATTCACATCGGTAATTTTTCCCTCTCCGCTAATAGTCACCAGAGGGTCCAAACTGGCCTCAATCAGACTGCGGTTGTATGCGCTGGCTGTCTGTAACGCTTTTTCAGCCCGCTTGCGGTCGCTGATGTCACGAGCCGCAGCAAAGAGACCAATGATATTTGCGGATTCGTCGCTGTACACCGAAGCGTTATAGGTCACCTGAGTGAGGCTGCCGCTTCTGTGCCGGATCTCCAATTCATAATCCCTCACCGAGCCATCCCTGAATGCCTGCTGGTAGCCGGCTCGCGCGTTCTCAGGATCGGTGAAATAATCCGCAAAGTCAGACCCGATAAGCTCATTTCGGGAATGACCGGTGACTCGCTCAGTTCCGGTGTTGACGTCGGTGATTTTTCCTTCGGCGCTGATGGTGACCAACGGGTCCAAACTGGCCTCAATCAGACTGCGGTTGTATGCGCTGGCTGCCTGTAGGGCTCTTTCAGCCCGCTTGCGGTCGCTGATGTCACGAGCCGCGGCAAAGAGACCA
>Ga0172371_10002148_pt1 | contig 31452 bp, 27 predicted proteins | sample Lak12m_FD_114543 | JGI IMG/M metagenome (GOLD analysis project Ga0172371, IMG submission 114543) | Freshwater microbial communities from Kabuno Bay, South-Kivu, Congo - kab_022012_12m | ecosystem: Environmental > Aquatic > Freshwater > Lake | place: Democratic Republic of the Congo: South-Kivu...
GACGCGACCATTGGCATTCTCCAGTTCGAAAAATGGGGCCTGCCATTCCACTCGCTGGCCATCTACGAAAACCAGGAGGACGTGAATCGCAAGGTCGTGGCCCGCTTCAGTGACGTGTGCGAGAAGCAGTTCTCGAGCCTGTCGGCGGGCGAACGAATCGAACGCTATCTGGCCGAGTCAATGGACGTGGCATGAGCCGCAGCAAGAAAGAACCGCTCACCAGCCGACCGCGCAAGAACGTCCGTGGTCTGTGGGCCGACTTGCCCGTCGACCTCTCGGAAGCCGCCTTGGCCGAGGACCGGAAAGAAGCATGGGGCTCGTTCCCGAGGTACGATGAAGACGACCAGCGCGACCTTGCCGAGGCGCGCGCGGCCCTCGATGAACCCGGCAGCAAGCCGTGGAGCCAGGTCAAGCGAGAGCGGGGGCTGTAGCTCAGCGTCCTCCTCGTGAAGGTAGGCCACCGGCGCGAGGTGGTTCGGTAGCGGTCCCCATACTGACGGTAAGCGGCTTCTTGACAGTAAAAAAGAAATTCACTCTACTTCGGGTAACCACCCAGGAGAGCACGTCGATGATCAAATATCCGCACGTCCGCCTTTTCCTTGTTGGCGCACTCCTGGTGGCATCGCTCTTGGCCTGCGGCGCCGACCCGTCGACCCCGGCCGACGCGGCCGACGTCCTGGCCGAGGGCATGTGTTGTGAAGACTTCGCCGAGTTGATGGGTCCGACCACGCCCGAGACCTTCCTGCAAGCCGTCGTCGCGACCCTGTGCGCCGAGGGGACGCGCTGCCTCCTGCCGCAAGCGCACGCGCAGTGCTCGCCGACGGCCCCGGCCGCCTGGGTCGCCGCCAGCCTTCCCACGTACGAGGCCGCCATCGCCGTCGGCGACCTGGTCTTCGACGGGTCCAAGACGCGCGCGTGCCTCGACGCGTTGACCGACCCCACGTGCACCTTCGCGAACTGGATCTCGCTCTTCGACGCGCCGGGCTGCGTCGACGTGCTCGTTGGGCAGGTGCCCGAGGGGGGCGCGTGCAGCACGCACGTGGTGTGCGCCGGCCGCCCCGACACCTACTGCAGCATCGCGGCGTCGTGCCCCGGTGTGTGCGCCCGCAAGCTGACGGTCGGCCAGCCCTGCGAGTACGGCACCCTATGCGCCGCAGGCCTCACCTGCGGCGACGGCGGCTGCAAGCCGGTCGTGTCGGCGGGCGCCGGAGAAGCCTGCGACGACGAGAACGGCCCCTACTGCTCGGTTTTCCTCCTGTGCGCCAAGGACGACGCCGGCGCTCGCGCTTGCCGCACGTACCTCGAAAACTCGACGGCCGACGTCGGCGAGCCGTGCAGCCCCTCGGAGGTGTCCTGCAAGCCCGGCCTGTCCTGCGGCCTGCGCGAAGGAGCCGCGCCCTGGTGCGTCGAGCGCGTGGCCGCCGGAGCGCCGTGCTCCAACGCCATCCCCGACATGTGCCCGTCCGGATACCGCTGCTCGGCCACGGTCGGCGTCGACCGCACGTGCGTCCCGCTGCCCAACGTCGGCGAGCCCTGCCAGGGACAGTACACCGAAACCGACGGCTGCCAGTCGCCGGCCCTGTGCGTCGAAGGCACGTGCCAGCCCGGGCTGAAGAACGGTGCGGCGTGCCAGACCGCGACCCAATGCCTGAGCGGCGCCTGCGTCGAGGATTCGTGCGTTCCGCGGGACCTGTGCTCGAACGAGAAGTGACGCGTTCCGCCCATGCGGTCACGTCGGAACCTCGCTATGCTTCCTCCATGTCCTGCCGGAGCCAAGCCCATGCGCCCCATCGCCCGCCGAGTGCAAGGCTTCGCGTACCTGGCGCTCGCCCTGCTGGCGATCCCCGCGCTCGGGGCCGAGGCCACCGCCGACGTGGTCAGCCCGATCGACGTGACCTACCGTGAGTCGCCCGGATGCGAAGACGAGTGCATCGAAGATGCCGACTGCGGCCCCTGCCAGGCGTGCAACTGCGGAAGGTGCTTCGAGCGGTACTGGGGTACGTGCAAGTACGGCGGCGGGTGCGGCTCGTACCACCACTGTGTGACGTACGAGGACGCCTGTGAGCGGCGGTGCGAGCCGAACCCGGTGATCCCGACGGATGCGGTCTCCTGCCAGGCCGACGCCGATTGCCCAAGCTGTCGCTACTGCCTGCTCGGCTACTGCGAGGGCGCCAGCGAGTGGCGCATTCAGTTCTGCAACCTCACCATCCCGGAGTCCTGCAACCCCGGGATGCACTGCGCCGTCAACGAGGATTGCGAAGGCACGTGGTGCGTCCCTGACGACCCTCTGCCCGAGCCGGAGGCGGACGCTACTGCGAGCATCCCCGACGTCGACGCCACGGCCCCCGAGCCCGATCACCTGCGCGGAGGCGGGTGCGCGCTGCCGGGCGGTCCGGCTTCGAATAGAGCGGCATTCCTGTTGCTGGTGTGCGGGGGCGCGCTCGCGCTCGCGGCGAGGAAGCGCGCCGAGTTGACGGGCCAGCGTCGAGGCGGGTAGCATCTCATGCAGGTGCCAGCCAATCAGAGGTCTTGCGTGCAGACCGCAGCCGAAGAGATGGCCGACAAGGCCAAGACGTTACCCGACAGCGACAAGCTCGCGCTCGTCGACCGCTTGCTCGCCCAACTCGATCGTCCCGATCCCGAGATCGACAGGGTCTGGGCCGACGAGGCTGAACGGCGCTGGAAGGCCTACAAAGCGGGCCGAGTCGCGTCGGTGTCGTACGAAGAGGTCATGGCCAAGTACCGGCGCTCATGAACATTCGGTTTCTTCCGCTGGCCCGACAAGAGCTCGACGACGCGTTCGATTGGTTTCAGCAGCAAGCCGATGGGCTGGACTTCGACTTCCTCGACGAGGTGGACAAGGTCGTACGGCGCATCCGGCTCTTCCCGGAGTCGTGCGCGCTGTTGACCGACGACGTCCGTCGCGCGCAGTTGAACCGCTTTCCCTACGGCCTGATCTATGGCCTGGAGCCAGGCGCGCTCGTCGTCGTGGCCGTAGCTCACCTGCATCGCGAGCCCTACTACTGGATGGACCGAGAGCGCTGACCGTCCCGCCGATCTACTTGCGCGCCATCGCGGCCATCAACCCCACCCGATCGAAGTACACCTCGTTCCGCGTGACCAGGCCGTCCTTCACCAACACCAGGTCCAGGCCCGTCTCGTGCACCAACGCCGCCCCCACGGGGATGACGGCCTTCCAGCGCAGCGTGAAGCCGCCCTCGAGCGGCCATACCTCGTCGGCGGTCCAGGTCCAGTCGGGGTTCTTCGCCAGCAGGCGTCGGAAGTAGGCCTGCAACGCGTCGCGGCCCGTGAGGCCCTGGGGTACGGCCGGGTCACGGTAGAACACGGTCGGGGCGTAGGCTTGGACGAGGTCGTCGGGGCGGTTGCCCGTCCAGAGCGGGAGCCAGCGATCGCAGAGTTGCAGGGCTTCGGCGCGGTTCATGCGGGGGGAGCGAGGGTGCGTGCGGCTACAGCTTCTTCGGATCGGGGCCGGGGGCCTTCTTCAAGATCTTCGGCTTCTTCTTGATGATGCCCTTGGCCTTGTCCTTCTCCTCCTTCTGCGCCTTGGCCTCGGCCGCGACGTCGGGGATGGGCTTGGGCTTCGCGCCCAGGATGTCGTCGGCCACGTCGTCGACCTTCTCGGAGTCGCCGAGCGCCTTGTTCAGCACGTCGTCCTCGCCGAGGTTCACGCCCGTGGGCGCGGCGACCACGGCGCCCTTCTCCTTGCGGTAGGCCTCGACCTTGGGGGCCTGGTCCTTCGAGGTCCAGCGCAGCACGTACGCATGGAAGGTGCCGCGCCGGTCGATGAGCTCGAAGCGGAGGGCGGCGGAGTCCCAGGTCGTCACGCGCTCGTCAGCCTTCGACGCGACGCCCTTGCCGTAGGCCGTCTCGAGGCGCTTGAGGAGCTCCTCGATGGGCGTCTTGCCCTCCATCACCCAGACGATCTTCCAGAGCTGGTCGCGGGAGTAGAGGAAGTACACGCGGTCGGCGCCCTTGGTGACCTCGAAGAGGCCCTCGTCGGCGTGCTTCGCGAAGTCGGCGGCCAGGGGCGAGGCGTCGAAGCCCGACGTGGCACCCGAGAACTCGGTGGTGTTGCGACCCACGTCGGCGACTTCGGTCTCCATGCGCTTCTTGAGGGCGTCCTTCTCGACGGCGCTCTTCTCGGCCATCATGAGCACGCCGTACTCGGTGCGCACGCGCGCCGCGCAGTGCTCGACGGTCTTTCCCCGGGGCTCGCCGAACGTCACGTTCTCGAAGCAGGGATCGAAGATCGCGGGAGCCAGCTTGTCGGACGGCTGGGCCCCGGTGGGCGCACATTCTTCAGCCTGCAGCGGCATTCCCGCGAGCAGCAGCAACGCCGTCACGAGGGAAAGGACCCATACGTCGCGTCTCATGGCCCACCTCTTTCTTGATTCCATACGCTAGTGTACCCGTTTGCCGGGTTTCTTCAACCCGTTGGACGCGGGCTCGTCCTATTTCTTCAATCGAAGGGCTTCGATGGGTCGCCGCGACGCCGCCCAGACCGCGCCGGCGCGCACGGTGACCAGGGCCGAGACCAGCGCCATCCCGGCCACCAAGGCAATCTCGAGGGGCCGCGCTTCGACGGGCAGGTACGACACCAGATAGACCGCGGGGTCGAGGGTGAAGTGGACCTCGTCGAGCAGCCACAGCGCACCGCCACCGAGCACCAGCCCGCCGAGCACGCCTCCCAGCGCGAGGAAGAGCCCGTGCAGCGTGAACACCCGCGCGATGGACACGCGCCGAGCGCCCATGGAGCGCAGGATGGCGATGTCGGGCAGCTTGCTCGACAGCAGCAGCAGCTGGGTCGACACGATGGAGAACGACGCGATGACCACGATGATGAGGAAGAACAGCGCCAGCACCACCTTCTGCAGGGTGAGCGACGAGAAGAGGTTGCGGTTCATGTCCTCCCAGTCGACCACCTTGAAGCGCTCCGAGAAGCCGAACGACAGGTCTTCGAACTTCACGAGGTGCAACGCCGCCGTAGCCGCCTCGAGGGTGGCGCCAAGCCCCGCGTCGGCCGTGGGAGCGCCCGCGACGCCCACGATCTCGCGCGTGCGGTCGACCAGCGCCAGCACGCCGTGCAGCCAGTCGACCAGGTCGTAGGGGTCGAGCACGCCGCGCACCAGGCGCTCGCCCTCGGTCAGGCGCTCCGGGTCGGCCAGGCGCACCTCGACCCAGCGCGGCTCGTCGCCCTGGTTCGAGAAGCGCGTCATCCAGGTGTACGACGTCAGCACCAGGCGCTGGTCGAAGTCGTTGAAATCGGTACGGATCGTCCCGGCAACGCGGAAGCGTTGGGCCGTTGGCGCCATACCGAAGGGGGCGAGGCCACGGTTCTCGAGGCCGCGCAGGGGCGTCAGCAGCGTGACCGCATCGCCCGGCTTCACGTCGAGGGTCTCGGCCAGGGCCACGCCCAGGAACATGAAGGGCTCCGCCCCGGGCGCGCGCACCAGCACTCCACGCGCGTCGGCAGGGATGGTGACGGGCTCGGCGGCGGCCTGGCCCTGCGCTGCGTCGGACGGGACCACCTGCACGTCGACGGGGGCGTTCCCCAGGTTGTCGACCAGCACCTGCGCCTCGTGCAGCGCGCGGTCCCAGCGCGGCTCGACCAGCGGCACGATCTCGGCCGAGGGGCGGACCAGCAGCAGCACACGCTCGTTGTAGCGACACTGGAAGGCGCCCCGCGTGTACGCCCCCACGGCGGTGTAGGGCCCGAGATCGAGGTCGATGCCCGTGTCGGTGGGGATGGGGATCTGCCTGCCGTCGGCGGTGGTGGCGACCACGGGCTCGGCGCGCTCGTCGCCCTCGACGCCGGACCGTCCTTCGCTCGGGCCGGGCAGCACCAGCGCCCGCACGCGACAGCTGGAAGGGCCCGGAGACGTGCCCTCGGCCGGGACCAGGCGCGCGCCGAGCGGTGCGTCGCCCAGCAACAGGCGGTACACGCCCCCCTGCACCAGCCCGCACACGACCACGCGGTCGCCCTCGGGGGTGGCCGTCGAGGCCTCCTCGAGTTGCTCGAGCGAGCCCCCGTGCAGGAAGCCGCCCATGACGTCGCGCACCATGGGCGCGATCGGGTCGACGCCCTTCACGAGCACGCCGCGGTTGCGACCGCCAGACGACAGCATCATCTCGTCGTACGTGGCGTGGCTGACGCCCGCGATGCCCGGCGTGCCGGCCAGCCGCGCCGAAACCGCGCGGTAGTCGGTGAAGGGCTCGAAGCGCTTCATGACGACCAGGTGCGGGTACACGTCGAGGATGCGCGCGCGGAACACCGCCAGGAAGCCGTTGTTGACCGAGATGACCACGATGAGCGTGGCCACGCCGATGGCGACCCCGAGCGCGGCTGCCAGGCTGACCAGGCGCAGCAGCTGGTTGCGGCTCGAGAAGAGGTAGCGACGTGCCAGGAACCACTCGACCATGCGGCGCACTATCGGGCGACCCGCGCGCCGTGTCAATCGGTTGGATCTCCCGTACGACGCGGCTTGACTCCAAGCCCCTGCTTGTCAATCATGTTGCAGGGCACACTGTCCCGTCCGACTGCCTTTCGGGGGTCCCATGACGCGCACGCTTTCGGCCCTGCTCCTGGCGCTGGTCCTTGTCCTGGCTGCCTGTGGCGCCGCCGACGACCAGGGTGAACGAACGTGCACGACCAAGGCGGACTGCAACGCCGGCGAGGAGTGCATCCAGAACAAGTGCTTCCAACCCGCCGACGTGCAGCCCGGCGAGGTCGACGCGTCCCCTGGCGAGGGCGTGACCGACGTCGCCGTCGACGTCCCCGACGACGGCAAAACCGACGTGCCGGACTCGCCCGACCAGATCGAAGACTCGAAGACCGACGTCCCCATCGTCCCCGACATCCCGGTCGAGGCCGACAACGACCCGCCCACAGTGGCCTCGACCACGCCGGCGGCCGACCAGGACAACGTCGACATCCCCTTCACCATCACCGTGGTCTTCAACGAGCCCATGAAGACCACCACCATCTACGAGCAGTCGTTCGAGGTGAAGGACATCAAGGGCACCCAGGTCGCGGGCACGCTGGCCTTCAGCGCCAACGACACCACCGCCGTGTTCACGCCCACCGTGGGCGTGCTGGCCGCCTCGCCCTACACCGTCACCCTGAAGGGCTCCATCATCCAGGACGCCGCCGGCAACAAGCTGGGCGAGTGGCAGACCTTCACGTTCTACACGCGCCCGCCCAAGGACCTGTCCAAGTACGACGCGCTCGCGGCGAAGTACGCGCCCGTCATCAACCAGGCCACCGACCTCGCGGCGCCGCACTACGACTACCTGACCGCCTTCGACGTCGACGGCGACTGGGACGGCCTCGACACCTTGCAGTACGTGCAGCAGACGGCCACCGAGCTGCCGGCGAACGTCTACTACGCGGTGACCGAGACCTCGAGCCACTACTTCGTGCAGTACGTGTTCTTCTACCCCTTCCGCAACACGGCCGAGCCCACCGAGCGCTTCGGCAACGACGTATCGGGCGCCCTGGTCGTCGTACGCAAGTACCCCACCGAGGCCCCGGTGGCGGTCGAGACCTACTACAAGCGCCAGTCCGACGAGCCGAGCAACGCCTTCGTGACCTCCGAGTCCGGCATCGTGCCCGACGGCACGTCGCCCGAGTCCCTGCGCATCAACGGGGTGTACCCGCAGGCCGAGCTCTTCCCCGGCGACCGCTACGTGGCTTACCTGACGGCGGGTTCGCACCAGTCGTGCGTGTGGAACTGGACGGGCGGCGGCACCATCATCAACTACTGCAAGCTCTCGGCCGCCATGAAGAACGAGATCGAGAGCCACCGCATCCAGTACGTGTACAAGGGCGTAGCCGAGGCCATCGCCAAGGGCGCCGGCTGGCCGGTGGCCAAGGAAGACGTGGGCTACGGGCTCCAGGACCTGGTGGTCAAGCTGTGGCCGCGCCGCAAGGCCGAGGGCGTGGTCGGCGACTCGGAGATCACCTACACGCCCGAGCAGGGTCGCCCGGGCGCCAACCAGAAGATGGGCCGCTCGCTCGTGACCAGCCTCGACGGCGACTTCTCGTTCGCGCCGTGGGCGTGGCGCTGGTGGCAGAGCGGCGTGGCGGGCTACGACCTGCCGCGCGGCATGCTCTTCCTCGATCCCGCGTGGTTCGTCGCGACGCGCCACAACCTGTACACGGAGTTCGACCCGCAGACCAAGGCCGGCTTCTCGACCGACTACTGCTTCAACGCCTTCTTCAACATCGACAACCGCTCCAAGCCCGAGTGCCAGTAGGCCTCGTCGCCCGCGCTGCCCGAAAGGAAGGTCGCATGACCCGCGCCTGTTTCCTCGCGTTCCTTGCCCTCACCGCGCTGCCCGCCTGCGGCGGCGGCACGCTCGTCGCCGACGTGGCTCACGACGGCACCCTCGACGTCACCGCCGACGCCCCCGACAGCGACGCGACGACCGACGCGATCGACACGGCCGAGGCCGAGCCGGACTCCGACGCGCCCGACGAGGTGGCGCAGCCCACGACCTGCGATCAGACGGGCAAGGCGCCGCTGGGTTCCGATCCTGCGATCAAGACGCCCACCGGCGTGGCCGTCTATGGAGACCGCGTGTTCGTCACGGATCCGGCGGGCGGCAAGATCCTGAAGTACACGGACACCCTCACGTTCGTGCAGGATTGGGGCAAGATCAGCGGCGACCCGGCGACCGGGCCGTTCGAGCCCTACGGCATCGCCGTCGACGCGACCGACATCTACGTGACGGACACGAACGGCGGCCGGATCGTGAAGGCCACGTCCCTCTCTGCGACCTTCGAGCACGCCTGGGGCAACGGTGAGGACGGGGGCCCCGACCTGGTCGCGCCCAAGGGCCTCGCGCTCGTCGGCGACGAGCTGTACGTGGCCGACTCCGGCGACGCCACGCACGCCCCCGTGGTCTACGTGTTCTCGACCAGCGGGTCGCGGCTGCGCACGCTCACGCTCGACGTGGTCCTGAAAGAGCCCGTGGCGCTGGCGGTCCAGGGCGACAAGGTCCTGGTGGCCGACGTGGGGGCCGGCGCCATCGTGGTGCTCGCCACCAACGGCGGCAAGCTCGAGACCCTCGACCTTGGCGGCGAGAGCTTCGAGCCCGTGGGCCTGGCCGTCGACGGCGAGCGCCTCTTCGTCACCGACAGGAAGAAGAGCCGCCTGTTGAAGGCCACCCTCCAGAACACGATGCTCTCCTGGTGCGGCGGCGAGGGCACGAGCGCCGGCGAGCTCTCGCGCCCGCGCGGGCTTGCCGTGCTCAGCGGCGAGGTCTTCCTGGCCGACTACGGCAACAAGCGCCTCGTGAAGATCCACCCGTGACGGAGCCTGCCGTGGAACGATTCTGGAACCCCGCGAGCCTCGACGAAGCGCTCGCGATCCTGGCCGGCGAGCGCGACGCGGTGATGCCCGTCGCGGGGGGCACGGATCTCGTGCTGCGCCTCCGCCAGGGCCGGTACGCGCCGCGCGCGCTGGTCTCGGTGCGCCACCTGCGCGCCGTGGACGACGGCCCCGCGCGGGTCGAGGGCGCCACCCTGGTGCTCGACGCGCTCGCGCCCCTGGTCGACGTGATCGCCGCGCCCGCCGCGCGCACCCATGCACCCGAGCTCGTGGCCGCGCTGGCCACGATCGGCTCGCCTGCCATCCGCAACGTCGCCACCCTGGCCGGCAACGTCGCCAACGCCTCGCCGGCCGCCGACTCGCTGCCGCCCCTGCTGGTGCTCGGCGCCGAGGTCGTGCTGTCGCGCCGCGGCGGGTCCCGTACGCTGCCCCTGGGCTCGTTCCTGACGGGGCCCGGGCGTACCGCGCGCGCGGCCGACGAGCTGCTCACGACGCTGCGGGTGCCGCTGGTGCCGGCCACGGGGCGCCGGATCGCGGCGTTCCGCAAGTTCGGCAAGCGCCGCGCCAACATCATCGCCTCGGCCAACGTGGCCGCGCGGCTGCAGGTCGTCGACGGGCGCCTGGGCCTCGTGCGCCTGGCCGCGGGTGGGGTCGCGGCCACGCCCCGGCGCCTCGGCCCCATCGAAGCCGCCTTGCACGGCCAGCCGGCCACGGCCGACCTGTTCGCGCGCGTCGAGCCCGCCACGCTGGCGGCCATCGACGCGCTCATCCACCCCATCTCCGATGTGCGCGGCGGCGCAACCTTCAAGCGCGCCCTGGTGCTTCACGCGATCGAAGCGATCTGCGCCCGCGCCGCGCGCGTAGCGGCAGGAGAGGAGGCCGGCGATGACGCATGACCTGCTCCGCTTCACCGTGAACGGCCGCGAGGTGGCCGTCGACGCCGCGCCCGACGCGCGCCTGCTCGACGTGCTCCGCGAGAGCCTGGGCCTCACGGGGGTCAAGGAAGGCTGCGGCGAGGGCGAGTGCGGCGCGTGCGCCGTGCTGCTCGACGGCCGCCTGGTCAATTCGTGCCTGCTGCCCGCCTGGAGCGCGGCCGGCGGCGACGTGGTCACCATCGAGGCCGGGTCCACGCGCCGCGATCTGGCCGACATCGAGGCGGCGCTGGCCGAGACCGGCGGCGTGCAGTGCGGCTTCTGCAGCCCGGGCTTCGTGCTGGCGATCGCCGCCCTGCTGGACGCCAACCCCACGCCCACGCCTGCCGAGGTCAAGGAGGCCCTGTCCGGCAACCTGTGCCGTTGCACGGGGTATCACCCCATCCTGGCCACGGTCGAGCGGCTGGTGCGCGAACGCACCGGGGGGGTCGCATGAGCGTCGGAACCTCCCCCGTTCGCGTCGACGTCCGCCCCAAGGCCGCCGGACGCGCCCGCTACGTCGACGACTTGGCGCTGCCCGACCTGCTGCACGCCGTGCTGGTCACGGCGCCCGCACCCCACGGCCGCCTGCTGGCCCTCGACACCGCGCGCGCCGCCGCCGCTCCCGGCGTGGTGGCCGTGCTCACCGCCTCCGACGTACCCGGCGAGAACCAGGTGGGCTGCGTCTTCCCGGATCAGCCGCTGCTGGTCGAGGACACCTTCCGCTTCGTGGGCGACCGCCTGGCCATCGTGGTGGGCACGACGCGCGACGCCGCCGCCCGCGCCGCGAAGCTGGTCGAGGTGCGCTGGGAGGCCCTGCCGGTCGTCACCGACCCCGTGGCCGCGCTCACGCCCGAGTCACCCCTGGCCCACCCCAAGGGCAACCTGATCGCGCACCAGGTGGTGCGCAAGGGCGACGTCGATCGCGCCTTCGCCGACGCCGAGGTGGTGCTCGAGGGCGTATGGCAGGCGCCCTACCAGGAGCACGCCTACCTCGAGACCAACGGCGTGGTGGCCTTGCCCGGAGCCGACGACGGCGTCACGCTGCACGTGAGCATGCAGGCGCCCTGGTACGTGCAGGGCGCGGTCGCGCGCGCGCTGGGCCTGCCCCTGGCCGCCGTGCGCGTCATCCAGGCCACCACCGGCGGCGGCTTCGGCGGCAAGGAGGACTACCCCTCCGAACCCGCCGCCTGCGCCGCCATGGCGGCCCGCCTGCTGGGTCGCCCCGTCAAGCTGGTCTTCGACCGCGGCGAGGACATCACCCGCAGCACCAAGCGCCACCGCGTGCGCGTGCACCTGCGCGTCGCGGCCCGGAACGACGGCACGCTGCTCGGCAGCGAGGCCACCCTGCACGTCGACGCGGGCGCCTACGCCGGCCTGTCGACCGTCGTCGCCGAGCGCGCCAACATCTCGGCCGTCGGCCCCTACCGCATCGAGAACGCGCGCGTCGACACGTACGTGGTGCGCACCAACAACCTGTTCGGTGGCGCGTTCCGCGGCTTCGGGCACCCCCAGGTGGCCTTCGCGTTCGAGTCGATGATGGACGAGCTGGCCCTGCGCCTGGGGATGGACCCCGCCGAGCTGCGCCTGAAGAACGCGGTGGGGCCCGACGACACTGCCCTGTCGGGGCAGCCCCTGGCGGGCAGCGGCCCCCTGCGGCGCGTGCTCGAGGAGGCGCTCACGGCCAGCGACTTCCAGGCGAGGCGCGCCGGCTTCGACGCGCTGAACCGCGGCGCCGGCCCGGTCCGGCGCGGCATCGGCCTCGGGTACATCCTGTACGGGGTGGGCCTGCACGCGGGCGGCCAGCACATCGAGGGCTCGGGCGCGCTCGTGCAGATCCTGCGCGACGGCTCGGCCCTGGTGGCCATCGGCGGCACCGAGCTCGGCCAGGGCGCGGCCACGGTGTGCGCCCAGATCGCGGCCGAGCTGCTGGCGGTGCCCCTCTCGCGCGTGCGCGCGCTACCGACCGACACGGCGCTCCTGCCCGACAGCGGACCCACCGTCGCCTCCCGCACCACGCTCCTGTCCGGCAACGCCGTCCGCGACGCCGCCACGCGCCTGCGCGAGCGCCTGCTGCCCATCGCCGCCGAGCTCCTCGGCGTGCACCCCGAGCGCGTGGTGTCCGGCCCCGGCGCCTGGCAGGATCCCGACAGCGGCCGCGAGGTCTCGACGGTCGAGGTCGCCGGGCTGGCCTGGCGCCGCAAGCTGAAGCTGGCCGAGAGCGGCTGGTGGGCCCCCCCTCCCAAGCGCTGGGACACCGCGCGCGGCCAGGGCGACGCCTACCTGGTGTACGCCGCGGCCGCCCACGTGGCCGAGGTCGAGGTCGATCTGCTCTCCGGCGAGACCCGCGTGCTGAAGGTCACGGCCGTCCACGACGTGGGGCGCGCCCTGCACCCCGAGATGCTGAAGGGCCAGGTCTACGGCGGCGTGGCGCAGGGCGTGGGCTACGCGCTCATGGAGGACCTGCAGCTGAAGGAAGGCGTGCCCCTGAACGCCAACTTCACCGACTACCTGATCCCTACCGCGCTCGACGTCCCCGACGTGCAGATCGTGCTGATCGAGGAGCCCTTCAAGGACGGCCCCTTCGGCGCCAAGGGCGTGGGCGAGCCGAGCCTCATCCCCTGCCCCGCGGCCGTCGCGAACGCCGTCTCCCACGCCTGCGGGGTGCGCTTCCGCGAGTTGCCCATCACGCCCGAGCGCGTGCTGACGGCCACGTCGCGGTTCATGACGTCGTAGCGACACGATGTATCGTGCCGCGATGGCCCCACGATCGCCGATCAGAACTTGAGGGTGAGGCCGATCGACAGCAAGTGGTGGCTCGACGCGTCGACGAGGAAGCGCGTGCCCACCTTGTCGAGGTTCTCGTTGTAGACGGGGTTGAACTCGGCGGCGGCGTCGACCACGCCGTTCTTGTTGGCGTCCTTGCCCGCGTCGGCGTTCGTGAGGTAGTGGCTCTTGTCGTACTGGAAGTCGTAGCCCACCTTGAACTGCACGTACTCGATGACGTCGATGTTCAGCCCGAACCAGGTGCGGAACGAGCCGTAGTGGCCGATGTCGGTCAGGCCGGTGAAGGCCGCGAGCCCGCCCTTGGGGATGGTCGTCTTGCAGGCGACGTCGTCGACGCCGCAGGGCGAGGCGGCCAGCGCCTCGAACAGCTCGGAGTAGGCGCGCCCCTCGAAGCGGTAGTCGGTGCCGAGCCCCACGTCGATGGACACGCGTCGGTTGGCGGCGGGCAGCTCGTAGGGCACGAGCTCGACGCCGATGTTCAAGCCGATGCGGTGCCCCGGGTTCACGAGGCTCTGCGCGGCGCCGTAGCTCTTGTAGAGCGCCGACGACGTCGGGAAGAGCAGGTGCCCGTAGGTCTCGAAGTAGGGCTCGACCAGGCCGAAGAAGCGCCGGCTGACCGAGGTCTGCAGGTGCCACTGCACGAGCCCTTCGCCCACCGCCGAGTTGCCGCCGCGGCGTACGCCGGCCGAGGGCACCGTGATCTCGGAGGTGATGCGCCAGTCGGCCTCGTCGGGGTCGCGGTCCTGGTTGAAGGGCTCCCAGCGCAGGCCGAAGCGCAGATCGCCCACGCCGGCGCGCTTGGGGCCGTCGAAGGGCACGTGGAACAGGTACGACGATCCGCGCGGATCGACGCTGGTCGTGTCGGGCGTGACGCCGGGCTGGTAGCGGTAGCTGGTCTGGTCGGCGATCCAGATGGGCACGGTCAGGAACAGGTCGAGGTCGAGCCACAGCGCCACCCGCAGCGTGAGGTCGAGCAGCTGCGTCGAACGCGAGTACTTCAACTCCTTCACGAACAGCACGTCGTTGACGCTGCAGAGCGTGGAGCCCCCGGTGCCCACCGTTCCGGCCAGGCACACGCGCTCGCGGTTCAGGCTGGCCATGTCGAAGCCGTAGTGGTACCGGGTTTCGACCGAGGCGTCGAAGAGGTTGCCCCGCTCGAAGTCGAACGACGAGAGCGTGTTGGTGCGATCGCCGGCCAGGGCAGAGCCGGCCAGCATGGTCACCACCAGCCCCACCGCAAGGTGTCGGAACATCCTGACCCCGCTCCGGTCGTTCCTTGAAGGGGTAGCAGTCGGGGGAGGGCTTGTCAAGACGCGCGCGCGCCAGTGCCCTCGCCGGCAGAAGGCAAGGAAGCGCTACTTGTTCAGCAGCTCGTAGATGGCCTTCGAGGCCTTGAACGCGGGCATGCGCTTCGGGGGAACCTTGACCGACGAGCCGGTGCGCGGGTTGCGTCCCGTGTAGGCGTCGTACGACTTCACGCGGAAGTTCCCGAAGTTGCGCACTTCGACCTTGTCGCCCTGGTGAAGAGCGTCGGCGATGGCCTCGAACACCGTGTTGACGACCACGGCAGCCGCGATCTTGTTCAGGCCGGCCTTGTCGCTCAGCGCCTCGATCAGCTCCGACTTCGTCATCGCCCTCTCCGTGTCGCGTCTCGAAATCCTCGGCATTATAAGCGCACTTCGGAGCCGCGCAACTCAAAAGTGCCGAACTTCTTTCTTGAATTGTCCCCTGGCCGACCCTATCATTCCCCCGGCGCCACGAACCGCTGAAAGCGCTAAATAAATGTCGTTTATAAAAAAGCTGTTCGGTTCGGCGAACGAACGGTATCTGAAGAAAATTCAGCCGCTCCTGCTTGAGGTAAACGCCCGCGAGGCCACGGTTCAGGCCATGTCCGACGACGACCTGCGCGGACAGACCGGGCGCCTGCGCGAGAGGCTGGCCCAGGGCGCGACGCTCGACGATCTGCTGCCCGAGGCGTTCGCCACCGTACGTGAGACCAGCCGGCGCGTGCTGCGCATGCGGCACTTCGACGTCCAGATCCTCGGCGGCATCACGCTGCACCAGGGCAAGATCTCCGAGATGAAGACCGGCGAAGGAAAGACGCTGGTCGCGACGCTCGCGGTGTACTTGAACGCCCTCGAGGGCAAGGGCGTGCACGTCGTCACGGTCAACGACTACCTGGCCGGCCGCGACGCCGAGTGGATGGGCAAGATCTACAACTTCCTCGGCCTCACGGTCGGCACCATCCATCACGGGCTGACCGACGGCGAGCGCCAGCGCTCGTACGGCGCCGACATCACGTACGGTACCAACAACGAGTTCGGCTTCGACTACCTGCGCGACAACATGAAGTTCGACATCCGCAATTACGTGCACCGCTACTATCCCAAGTACGTGCGGAGCGCGGAAGGCAAGGAGATCGAGCGCCTGTTGAACTACGCCATCGTCGACGAGGTCGACTCGATCCTCATCGACGAGGCGCGCACGCCGCTCATCATCTCGGGCCCGGCCGAGGAGTCCACCGACCTCTATTATCGCGTGAACGCGATCGTCCCCTTCCTGAAGCGCGACCAGGACTTCACGGTCGACGAGAAGGGCCAGCACTGCAGCATGACCGAGGGCGGCATCGACAAGGTCGAGAAGCGCCTGAACCTCGGCAACCTGTACGACCCCGAGAACATCGAGATCGTGCACGTCGTCGACCAGGCCCTGCGCGCGCACCACCTGTACAAGCGCGACGTGCGCTACGTGGTCGAGGAGGGCAAGATCGTCATCATCGACGAGTTCACCGGCCGAAAGATGCCGGGGCGCCGCTGGTCCGACGGGCTGCACCAGTGCATCGAGGCCAAGGAAGGCCTGACCATCCAGGAAGAGAACCAGACCCTCGCGACCATCACCTTCCAGAACTACTTCCGCCTCTACAACAAGCTGGCGGGCATGACGGGTACGGCCGACACCGAGGCCGAGGAGTTCAAGAAGATCTACGACCTCGACGTGACCATCGTCCCGACGCACCGCACCAACGTGCGCAAGGACGAGGAGGACATCGTCTACAAGGTCGAGCGCGCCAAGCTGGCGGCCGTCGTCGACGAGATCGAGGAGCGCCACAAGACGGGGCAGCCGCTGCTGATCGGCACGACCTCCGTCGACAAGTCCGAGCGCCTGTCGCAGATCCTGAAGAAGAAGGGCATCCACCACAACGTGTTGAACGCCAAGAACCACGGGATGGAGGCCACGATCATCTCGCAGGCCGGCCGCCTGGGCGCCGTCACGGTGTCGACCAACATGGCCGGCCGCGGCACCGACATCCTCTTGGGCGGCAACCCCGAGGCCCTGGCGCGCGCCAAGGTCGAGAGCGACGAGGATCCGAAGTACCCGGAGTGGGTCGAGTTCTTCCGCAAGCAGTGCGAGGAGGAGAAAGCCCAGGTCATCGCCATGGGCGGCCTGTGCATCGTCGGTACCGAGCGCCACGAGAGCCGGCGCATCGACAACCAGCTGCGCGGTCGCGCCGGCCGCCAGGGCGATCCGGGCGGCTCGATCTTCTTCCTGTCGCTCGACGACGACCTCATGCGCATCTTCGGCGGCGATCGCCTGAAGAGCATGATGGATCGCTTCAACATCCCCGACGACGAGCCCATCACCCATCGCTGGATCACGCGCACCATCGAGGGCGCCCAGAAGAAGGTCGAGGGGCAGAACTTCGACATCCGCAAGAACCTGCTCGAGTACGACGACGTCATGAACCAGCAGCGCAAGACCATCTACGCGCTGCGCCGCAAGGTGCTCGAGGGCGTCGAGACCCACGACCTGGTGAAGAGCGCCGTCGAAGAGGTCGCGTGGAGCGTCTGTGACACGCACTGCCCGCGCGAGATCCACTCGGACGAGTGGGACCTTGTCGCGCTCTGCCAGCAGCTGCAGACCCAGTTCGGGCTGGAGATCGATCCCGCGAGCCTCGAGCGCGACTACAACGCGCTCGGCGAGGCCGTGGTGCAAGGGCTGCTCGATCACTACGACCATCGCGAGGAGCGCATCGAGGCCGGCATCGCGGCCGTGAACACCGACCCCGAGCTGACCGACGAGGAGAAGCTCGAGCGCGCCCACAAGATGTGGCGCGCCTACGAGCAGGACCAGTTCCTGCGCTCGATCGACGGCCTGTGGAAGAACCACCTGTACGCCATGGACCACCTGCGCGAGTCGGTGCAGCTGCAGTCGTACGCGCAGAAGAACCCGAAGGAGATCTACAAGCACGAGGCCTTCGAGTACTTCACCGAGATGATGGACCGCGTCTACCAGAACATCGTCTCGATCCTGTTCCGCGTCGAGGTACACGACGAGGGCGACATCCAGCGCCGGCGGCAGCGCACGGCCTCGTCGCGCGTGCAGTACGGGCACGGCAACGCCCCGGCGCAGCAGCCGCAGAAGCAGACCACGGTACGCCGCGCGGTCGCCAAGGTCGGCCGCAACGACCCGTGCCCCTGCGGCTCCGGCAAGAAGTACAAGGCCTGCTGCCTGCCGAGGGACGAGCGCGGGGCGGCCTGAGCCGGCCCGGTCCTTCCCAAGCGCTCGGGCGGCATTAAGCTTGTGCGCGTGAAGGGGACGCGATGCAGGAGCGATTCGGAAAGGCCCTGAAGGGCATCCTGGCGAGCTACGAGGAGCACGGGGCGATCAACCACGTCGACGGCCCCGACCTGCCTTCGCGCGCCGACATCGAGCAGATCGTCGACGACCTCGAGTTCGTGATCTTCCCGGGCTTTTTCGGGTCGGCGCGGGTCACGCGGTCGAACCTCGAGTACCTGATCGGCCAGAAGTGCGACGCGATCCGCGAGCGCCTGACGGCCGAGATCTGGAAGAGCCTGCGCTGGCAGTGCGAGCGCGACAACTGCTGCGAGCGCCTCGAAGACTGCCGCGACAGAGCCAACGCTACGGTGTTCGACCTGCTCGAGGCCATCCCCGACCTGCGGCGCACGCTGATGATCGACGCCGAGGCGGCGCTCCGGGGCGATCCGGCGGCACGCAGCCTGTCCGAGATCATCGTGTGCTACCCGGGCTTCCACGCCATCACCATCCACCGAATCGCCAACTTCCTGTGGCGGCGCAACGTGCCGCTGATCCCCCGCATGATGGGCGAGTACGTGCACGGCAGGACGGGCGTCGACATCCACCCCGGCGCCACCATCGGCGAGGGCATCTTCATCGACCACGGCAACGCGGTGGTCATCGGCGAGACCACCGACATCGGGCGGAACGCCAAGATCTACCAGGGCGTGACGCTCGGCGCGCTGTCGGTGAAGAAGAAGGAGATCCAGCCCGGCGAGCGCAACAAGCGCCACCCGACCCTCGAGGACGACGTCACCATCTACTCGGGCGCCACCATCCTGGGAGGCGACACGGTCATCGGTCGGGGGTCGGTCATCGGCGGCAACTGCTGGCTGACGCGCTCCGTGCCCCCGCACACGCAGGTGATCCTGAACCCGCCCTACCTGCTGTTCCGCGACAAGAAGCAGCGCGTGATCGAAGAGATTCCCATCGACTTCGAGATCTGATAGACAACCCCGGAAGAGACGTGGGAGGGAACCCGTGAAGCCCGAGCGCATCCTGGCCGTCGTCGTCGCCCTGTCGCTGCTGGTCGTGGCGGCCTGCAAGGAAGAGGTTCCCCTCGAGAAGCGCGCGCTCGTCTTCCTGACGCAGGTCACGAAGATCCTGAACGACAACCCCAAGGACCTCGACAAGGCCGCTGCCGAGATCAAGGCCCTGACCCAGTCGCAGGCCGAGCTCCTGAAGGAGCTGCGGCAGGTCGAGCGCAAGCAGGCCGAGGGCGCGCCCGGCGTGACCCTGACCGAAGCGGGCGAGAAGGCCCTGCAGGCGGCCGTGAACGATCTGGTGAAGGCCGCCATGAGCGAGAAGGTCATGGCCCACAAGGAGCTGCACGAGGCCCTGAAGGCGTTGTTCCAGTGACCGACCATTGACCGGTATGACGACCCGCACCAACCCGCCCCTGCCCTCCATCGAGCGCGCCTGCCTCTTGCTGATCGACCCCCAGCGGCTGTTCACCGATCCCGCTTCGCCCGCGTACGTGCCCGACTGGCCGGCCGCCCGCGAAGCGTGCTCGCGCCTGGCATTGGCGTTTTCCGACCGCGGCCTGCCGGTGCTGCGCACGCGCCACGTACACCCGTACGGCGACGACGGGGGAGCGATGCGGTTCTTCTTCCAGCGCTTGCAGCGCCCCGACGATCCCTGGTCGCAGGTACAGGACCACGAGATCCCGGGGGCCGAGGGCACGCCGCTCGTCGACAAGGCGCGGCTGTCGGCGCTGTCGGTCGACGCGGTCGCCGACGTGGCGCGCCGCGAGCGCGTGCTGGTGCTGGCCGGCGTGCAGACGCACCTGTGCCTGCTGGCCACCGCGGTCGACGCCGCACGCCTGGGCCTCTGCCCCGTCGTGGTGTCCGACGCCACGGCGGCCCGCCCCCCCGATCGCCACGCCGAGGCCTTGGCGGTGTTGGCGGCCGGTCACGCCTACGTGGCCTCCAGCGCGGAGGTGCTGGCCGCGTTGGCCGCGTCGGACGGGAGCCCCCGATGACGTCCTTCGACGCCGATCTTGCCGTCGTGGGCCTCGGCCCCGCGGGCTGCGCCTGTGCCGTGCAGGCCGCGCGCGCGGGCCTGACCGTGCTGGGGCTCGACGACCGGATGGCCGGCGGGCTGGTGGGCGCGGCCAACCGCATCGAGAACGTGCCCCTGTTCCCGGAGGGGATCGACGGAGCCGTGCTGGCGCGCCGGCTGGTGCGCTCGCTCCGCCGCCCGGGCGTACGCACGCAGAGCGGTACCGTCACGGGGCTGGCGACAGCCGAAGGCGATGCGCCGGGCTTCGTGCTTCGCGTGGAAGGGGCCGGCGCCCCGCTGCTGCGGGTGCGCGCGGTCTGCCTGGCCACGGGCACCGAGCCCGCGCCGCTGCCCGCGTGGCTGGCCGCCGCGGGTCCGGCCGTGCACCGCGACGTGCGCACGCTCCCCGCGCCGCTGGCCGGCAAGCTGGTCGCGGTGGTCGGAGGGGGCGACGCGGCCTACGACACGGCGCTGGGGCTGGTGCGGCGCGGCGCGCGCGTTGCCCTGCTCGTGCGGGGTCGCAAGGCGCGTGCCGCGGCGCCGCTGGTGCGCCAGGTGGCCGGTCAGCCGGCCATCGAGGTGCGGCTAGGCTGGGAGGCCGGCGAGCCGGGCACCCGGAGGCCGGATGGCTGGCGCCTGGTCGACGACGCGGGCGCCGCGCACGACGTCGAGGCCATCGTGGCCTGCGTGGGACGCGTGCCTCGCCGGGGCTTGCTCGACGGGCTCCCGATCCGCGATGATGCGCCACCCGAAGCCCCGTTGCCCGGGCTGTTCCTGGCCGGCGACCTGCGACGCGAGCGCGTGCGCTTCATCGCGCCGGCGATGGCCGACGGCCTGCACGCGGCCGAGGCCGCCGCCTGGTTCCTCGAGGAGGTGCGAGCGAGATGATCGAGCCCCTGCTGGTTGAACCCTGCCCGCGGTCGCCCGAGGTCGTGGGCCTCTCCGGCGACCCCGAGGTGGCCGAGATCGGGTTGCTCCGCTTCCGCGGCGATCCGCGGCTGGTGGTCGAGACCGTCGACGGGCTCACGCCCCCCCTGCCCCGGCGCGTTAAGTGGATCGTGAACGTCTCGACCCAGTTCGGCTGCCCGGTGCGCTGCCCGTTCTGCGACGCCGCCGAGGCTTGCCACGGCAATTGCACGGCCGACGAGCTGCTGGCCCAGGTGCGCTGGGCCGTGGGGCGCCACCCCGACGACGTGGCCGCGTGCCGGAAGCTCAAGGTCCACTTCGCGCGCATGGGCGAGCCGTCGTTGAACGACGCCGTGCTCGAGGCGTTGCCGCGACTTCCCGCCGAAGTGCCCTCGCCCGGCCTGTGGGCCTGCCTGGCCACGGTGGCGCCACGCGGCCGCGAGGCCTGGTTCGAGCGGCTTCTCGAGATCAAGGACGAGCTCTTCCACGGCCGCTTCCAGCTGCAGTTCTCGGTGCAATCGACCGACCCTATCGAGCGCGCGCGGCTGATCCCGGTCCCGCACTGGCCGCTGGAGCAGCTCGCCGCCTTCGGTCGACGCTTCCACCGCCCGGGCGACCGACGGGTGGTGCTGAACCTGGCCCTGGCGCGCGGCGTACCCTTCGAGCCCGCCGAGGTGCAGCGACACTTCGAGCCCGAGGCGTTCGCCGTCAAGCTGACGCCCGTGAACCCCACCGCCCGAGGCCGGGCCAACGGCCTCGACACCGTGCTTCGCTCCGAGGACGACCTGGCCGTGCGACGTGCGGCCGACGTGCTGCTCGCGCGGGGCTACGACGTGGTGCTCAGCGTGGGCGACGCGCGCGAGGACCGGGTGGGGTCGAACTGCGGCCAGGCCGTGCGCGTGGCGCGCGCGTGACGTTCACCTCACCCTCATCCTGCGTCCGGCCGAGCGTGAGCTCGACTCCGCTGCGCCGTCAGGTTGCGCTCTCCCGCGGGTCGGTGTAGGTTCGTCGCCGAATTCCACCCCACGAGGGAGTCACGCGTGAGCAATCCCATCGCGACGTGCGAGACGAGCCTCGGCACCTTCGAGGTCGAGCTGTACGTGGACAAAATGCCGACCACGGCCGCCAACTGGATCAAGCTGGCGAAGCTCGGCTTCTACGACGGCCTGCACTTCCACCGGGTCATCCCCAACTTCATGATCCAGTTCGGTTGCCCCCACAGCCGCGACCCGCAGAGTTCGCGCGCCGGTACGGGCGGACCCGACTGGGGCACCATCCCCGACGAGTTCCCCCCCGAGCACAAGCTTTCGAACGAGCCCGGCACGCTGTCGATGGCCAACACCGGGCGCCCGAACAGCGGCGGCTCGCAGTTCTTCATCAATACCGTGCACAACAGCTACCTCGACTGGTTCGACACGCGCACCCCGTCGAAGCACCCCGTCTTCGGGCGCGTCGTCAAGGGCCTGGACGTGGTGAAGAAGATCGAGAGCACGCCCACGGGCGTCGGCGATCGGCCCCGCACCCCCGTGCAGATGATCAAGGTCACGGTGACCGAGTAGCCGACCCCCATGGAGGCGGAACACCCGGCCGTCCTGTCCACCAGCGAGCTCCGGCATCGCCTGGCCGCCGAGACCGAGCGGGCGGTTCGACACGACCGGCCGCTCTGCGTCCTCGCGGTTCGGCTGGGCGAGCCGGACGCGAGCGACTCCGACGCCGCGGGTGCCCTCGCCGCCGGCGCGCTTCGATGCTACGACCACATCGGGTGGGGCCAACAGGGCGAGCTCGTCGTGGTGCTGCCCGAGTCCGGGATCGAGCCTCCGGCGCCGGCCCGTCGCGTGCTCGAGGCCCTGCGACCGAGGTTCCCCGGGACGCGCATCGGGGTGGCCGCGTGCCCCCGCGACGGGACGACGGCCGACGTGCTGCTGGCGGCCGCCCGGGCGTCGGTGGCGGCTCATCGGGAGCCCGGCGTGGGGGCCCCGCGCGCCCGCCCGGTCGTCACGGTGGCCGGGCACGAGATCGTGGTGGCCGACCCGGCCATGGTCGCGCTGCTGAAGCTGGCGCGCGATCTCGCGAAGAGCAGGGTGCCGGTGCTCCTGTCGGGCCCGAGCGGCTCGGGCAAGGAGGTCCTGGCCCGCGCGCTGCACGATTGGTCACCACGCCGCGAAGCCCCGTTCGTCGCCATCAACTGCGCGGCCGTCACCGATTCGCTGCTCGAGAGCGAGCTGTTCGGGCACGAGCGCGGCGCGTTCTCGGGCGCCGTGGCCACGCGTCGCGGCTTGTTCGAGGCCGCCGAGGGGGGCGTTCTCTTCCTCGACGAAGTGGCCGACCTGTCGCTGCGCGCGCAGGCCAGCCTGCTGCGGGCCCTCGAGACGTCGCGCATCCGCCGCGTGGGCGGCAACGTCGAGCTGCCCATCGACGTGAGGCTGGTGGCGGCGACGAACCGCTCGCTGCGCGACCGCGTCGACGCCGGTCACTTCCGCGGCGACCTGTACTTCCGCCTGGCAGCGGCGGCCATCGAGATCCCGCCGCTCGCGGCGCGCCGGGTCGAGATCCCGCCGCTGGCCGAGGTGTTCCTCGAGCGGGCGTGCACGTCGCTGGGGCGCCCGACCATCGCCATCGCGGCCGACGCCATGCACTGTCTACTGCAGCACGACTGGCCGGGCAACGTACGCGAGCTGCGCCACGTGCTCGACGTTGCGGCCGCGACGCTGCACGAGCCGGTGCTGCGAGCGATCCACCTGCCCCCTTCCCTGGCGCTGCCCGGCCAACGGGCGCGCGAGGCCGACCCGCAGGGAGCCGTCCCCGGCGCCACACGCGTACGATCCGACGCGACGCCGATGTTCCGCCGCCTCGACGACGAGGTCCGCGAGCTCGAGCGTGCGCGGTTCGAGCAGGCCCTGGTCGCGGCCGCCGGTGTTCGCACGCACGCCGCGGCCTTGATCGGCGTACCGCTCCGGACCTTCTTGACCAAGATGAAGCTGCACGGGCTCGAGGGCGTGGCGCGGGGCCGCCCGTCCGAGGAGCCCGGCCAGCCGCGCTGACGACCATGGGGGACTGGCAGGCAGGCACAGAGTTCGACGGCTACCGCCTGGTCCGCTCCATCGGGCAGGGCGGCATGGGCCAGGTGTTCCTGGCCCACGATCTGCACCTCGACCGGGCCGTCGCCATCAAGCGCATCTCGGAATCGCAGGCTGACGCGACGGGCGTGGCCAGGTTCCTGGTCGAGGCGCGCTCCATCGCGCGCCTTCAGCACCCCAACGTGGTGTCGGTCTACCGCGTCGGCCAGCGCGACGGGTCGCCCTATCTGGTCTCCGAGTACGTTCGCGGCCAGGCGCTGTCCGAGCTCCCGCGGCCCCAGCCCCCCGCACGCGTGCTGCGCCTGGCCCTGGGGATCGCGCGTGGGCTCGCGGCGGCGCACCGGAGGGGCGTCATCCACCGCGGCCTGAAGCCGGCCAACGTGATGCTGGCCGACGACGACGAGCCCAAGCTGCTCGACTTCGGGATCGCCAAGCTGGTACAGGACGCGGGCGAGCCGCGGACGGACTCCGCCGCCACCCTGCCGGGAGCCGCCGACGCGGCGCCCCTGCGGGAGGCGATCGGCGCGCCACCCCGATCGAGAGCCGACGATCAGGCCACGGCCGAGATCCCGGGGCGGATGGGCCCAGCGCCGGCCTTGTCGGACGGCGCGCGGGAGTCGGCGACGACGCCCGCCGACGCGCTGGTGCAGACCGAGGCCCCGACCACGCCCATCGCGCCGACGCCTTTCCCGCTCTCGAGGAGCCTTCTCGCCCGCGACGCGGCCCCCGGCCTCACCCACCTTGGCGTCGTGATGGGAACGCCGGCCTACGTGGCCCCCGAGGTGTGGCTGGGCGCCCCGGCGTCCTTCGCCTCCGACGTCTACGCGCTGGGCGTCGTGCTCTTCGAGCTCTGCACGGGGCGCCCACCCCACTCGGGCGCCGACGCGTTCGCCATCGCCAACGCGGCCATCGACCACGACGCCCCGCGCCTCGACGCCCTGGACCCCTCCACCCCCAAGGGCCTGGCCGACCTGGTCGCACGGTGCCTGCAACGCGACCCCTCGGGGCGCTTCGCGCACGGCGACGAGGTCCGCGCAGCGGTCGAACGGCTGCTCGACGTCGAGCCCGCCGCGCCGGCCGTACCAACGAACCCCTACCGCGGCCTGCACGCCTTCGACGTGGAGCACCGCCACCTGTTCTTCGGCCGCGAGGCCGAGATCCGCGCCCTGCTCGAGCGCCTGCGCACCGAGTCCCTCGTCCTGGTGGTCGGCGACTCGGGCGTCGGCAAGTCCTCGCTGTGCCGCGCGGGTGTCCTGTCGCGCTTGCCGACCGCGTTCGAGCCCACGCTGGAGTGGCAGGTGGTCTCGCTGGTGCCCGGCACCCACCCGTTGGCGACCCTGGCGGCCGCGCTGGCGCCCTTGCTCTCGCAGAGCGAGGACGACGTCGCGCGCTTGGTGACCGACGACCCCGGCGGGGTCGGCCGCGCCCTCCGCGCGACGCTGGGCGAGACACGCGGCCTGGTCGTCTTCCTCGACCAGGCCGAGGAGCTGCTCACCCTGGCCGATCCGGCCGAAGCCGAAGCCGTCGAGGCGGTCTTGCACTGGCTGGCCGTTCCTACGCGCGGGCTGCGCGTGCTGGCCACCGTGCGGGCCGACTTCCTCGCGCGCCTGGCCAGCCGGCCGCGGTTCGGGGACGACGTGGCGCGCGCGCTGTTCTTCCTCGGCCCGCTCGCCGCCGAGCGCGTGCGGGATGTCATCGTCGAGCCCGCGCGGGTCGCGGGCGTCGTCTTCGAGTCCGAGGCGCTGATCGACGATCTGGTGGCCGTGACGGTGGGGACCGACGGAGGGCTCCCGCTCCTGCAGTTCGCCCTGGCCGAGCTGTGGGAAGCCCGGCGCCCGGACGACGGGACCATCCCGCGCGCGGCACTCGAGGCGATGGGCGGCGTCACGGGCGCGCTCACTCGCCACGCCGACACGGTGCTGGCCAGCATGACGCGGGCCGAGCACGCTGCCGCGCGCGTCGTGTTGTCGAGGCTCGTGTCTTCCGACGGCACGCGCCAACGTCGCCGGGCTGACGAGCTCGAGCTCGACGAGCCCGCCCGAGCGGCCCTGCGCGCGCTGGTGAACGGGCGTCTGGTGGTTGCGCGCGAGAGCCCGGAGGGCCTCGAGGTCGAGATCGCGCACGAGGCGCTGCTGTCCGGGTGGACCACGCTGGCGCGCTGGCTGACCGCCGACGCCGACGCACGGCTGGTCCGCGAGCGACTGAGGGGCGCCGTGGCCGAATGGCGGCGCCTGGGCCGGGCGCAGGACGCGCTGTGGAGCAAGCTCCAACTGGCCGAGCTCGACGGCGTGAGCCTCGGGCCCCTGCCTCCCGCCGAGGCCGAGTTCCTGCAAGCCTCACGCGACGTCCAGCGGCGGCGCAAGGCGCTCCGCCTCGCCGTGTTCGCCGGGCTCCCCCTGCTGGTGGTCGTCATCTGGGCGGCCTTCGCCGTCCAGGCGCGAGTCCGGCTCCTGCAGCGCTTGGGCGCCGAGCTCACGGCGGGGCGTACCGCGCTGGCCGCGGCGGAGCAGCTCGCGGCCGACGGCCAGGCGCGACGAACGACCGCGCTCGCGCTGTTCGACCAGCCCCGCCTCGCCGAGGCCGAAGTGGCGTGGGACGACGTCCGGGCACACGAGGCGCGGCTCCCCGCAGCCTTCTCCCGCGTGGCGGGGCATGCCGAGACGGCGCTGCTGCTCGCAGCCGGTCGATCCGAGGTGAGAGGGCTCCTGGCCGACCTTCTCTACCAGCGCGCCGTCAACGCCGAACGGCAGTACCGCCGCGACGAGGCCGACGAGCTGCTCGCGCGCCTGGCGCTCTACGACGACGACGGCGGCCGGCGCCGTGCCTGGAGCAAGCCGGCGCGCGTACGTTCGGCTGGACCCGAGGGCGCTCGACTGGCTCTCCGCCGCGTCACGACCGGCGAGGGCGAACGGTACGGGCTGGCGGCGCCGACGGTGATCGCGGCCGGGGCCGACGTGCAACTCGAGCCGGGCTCCTACGTGCTCGAAGTCGAGGCTCCCGGGCGCGCCGCGGCACACCTGCCCTTTGTCGTCGAGCGCGGCGAGGTCCTCGATCTCCGCGTGACGTTGCCTCCCGCCTCCGACGTCCCCGAGGGCTTCGTGGTCGTCCCGGCGGGGCGCTTCCTCTTCGGCAGCGCGGCGCCCGACGGGCAGCGCCGCGACTTCTTCCACACGGCGCCGTTGCACCCACGCACCACCGACTCCTACCTCATCGCGCGCCACGAGACCACGTTCCGCGAGTGGCTCGACTTCGTCGAGGCGTTGCCGCCCGACGAGCGCGACGCCCGCACGCCGCACGTGGACAAGGGAGGCTTCCAGGGCGCCCTGGGCCTCACGCAGACGGCCGACGGCCGCTGGCAGATCGCGATCCAGCCTGCCAATCAACGTCTCGTCGCCGCCGAGGGGGAGCCCGTGATCTTCCCCGGGCGCGATCGGCGCCGCGCGCAGGACTGGCGACGCTTCCCCGTGGTGGGGATCGCCGTGGCCGACGCCCGGGCGTATGTAGCCTGGCTGGCCGCCTCGGGGCGCGTACCCGGGGCGCGGCTCTGCACCGAGCTGGAGTGGGAGCGCGCCGCGCGCGGCGCCGACGCCCGCGAGTTCCCCCACGGCGAGCGCCTGGCCCCCGACGACGCCGCGTTCGACGGCACGTACGCCAAGGATCCCGCGGCCATGGGTCCCGACGAGGTCGGCTCGCATCCGGCGTCGGCCTCGCCCTTCGGCGTCGACGACCTGGCCGGCAACGTGTGGGAGTGGACCCGCTCGGTCCTGGAGCCCGACGGCTACGTGGCTCGCGGGGGCAGCTACTACTACGGGCCCAACACCTGCCGCTCCACCGAGCGCGCCGTCACCGAGATCGCGTTCCGCGATACGAGCGTGGGCCTGCGAGTCTGCGCCGACCTGCCCACGCGCTGACTTCGCACGCTCACGCCGTTTCAGCGCGCCGATTCGGCACGGCCGACGCCGAACGACCGGCTCCGAACGACGGCGCGCCCTTGTTTTCATTTGGTTTTCTTCGAGAGCCAGCGCTGGCACGGGGCCTGCATTGTCGAAGGACAGGCCCGATCCGTGGAGGACGCCATGAAACTCACGAACGTGCTCTCATCGTTGTTGGTCTGTGGAACGTTGGCGGCGGCCCTGGAGCCTGCTCCAGCCGGCGCGGGGATCCTGCCGCCGTCGGTGTTCGACGTCGGTCGCCTGATCGGGTACCGCACGGGGCTCGTGGGGATCGACCTGAACGGCACCGAGCTCGAGGGCTCGCCGATCGGCGAGGCACACCTGGTGGGCGTCTCGCGCAGCGGCGTGTTGACGGCCAAGGGCAAGGTCGTGTCGGTCGAGGTCAAGGAGTCGCGGCTCGTACCGTCCTCCGGCGGCGCAGGTCTCCAGGCCCTGGTGGGCGCCGAGCTGGTCGGGCTGCTGGACGACGGCCAGACCGTCTTGCTGGTCGTGGCGGCCGTGGATCGTGCGCCCGAGGATCGCAACAAGGACGTGATCCTGTACGACGTCGACGTGGCCGGCGCCGGCGGCGCCCAGCCGCTCTGTGGCGTCGACGACGCGGGCGTTCGGAGGAGCGCCATCGCGCTCACCGGTCGCTGGGACTTCTCGGAGGGCACGGCCACCGGCGGCGCCTGGATCGACGACCCCGAGGTCTTCACCTTCGCGTGCCAGGGCTACGTGGTCGCCAAGTGCGTCGAGGCCGGTTACAAGCCCTGGCGCAAGGCCCTGGTGTGCGCCAAGGGCCAGGGCTGCAAGCAGGTCGCGCTGACCGCCTGGCACCAGGCCTGCACGCGGCTGCTGCGCGCCGACTACTGCGGCGACGGCCGCTCGCACACGGTCGACGGCGTGCCCGTGAACCTGTACGACAACCTGGGCGTGCGGGTGGACGGCGAAGCCTGGAGGACCGAGGCGGAGTGGGACGCCGCCGGCGCGCGCTGCCTGGCGAACGTCCGGCGCCCCGACCAGGTGCCCGATTGCTACGACGAGCTCGTATCCGACGAGTGCGGCGATCCCGCCCACGGCGCGGACGGCACGCTGATCATCTCCGAGATCCAGTAGGCCGGCCCCCCGCGAGCGGCTATCGGACGCTCGCACGGCGTGGACTCCAGGGTCCGCGCCGCAAACAACAACCGACCCAAAAAAGAAAAGGGGGAGCCTTTCGACTCCCGGTCGAATGCGCCTGGACTCCAGGCGTCCAGGCGCCAGACAGCAACAAAAGAAAAGGGGGAGCCTTTCGACTCCCCCTTTTCTTTTTGGTCGGGGCGATTGGATTTGAACCAACGACTCCTTGGTCCCGAACCAAGTGCGCTACCAAACTGCGCTACGCCCCGAACATGTCCGACACCGTCACCGGTACCGGTCGAGAACTGCTTGAAGAGAACGTACGCGACCCGGCACGTCGTCGGCTTCGAACACCGCCGAACCCGCCACGATCACGTCGGCCCCCGGGTCGAGGGCGAGCGACATGGTATCCGATTTCATGCCTCCGTCAACCTCGATCTGCACGGGGCGCCCGGCCGCCGCGGCCATCGCGCGTGCCTCGGCGATCTTGGGGAGCGCCGCACGGATCAGCGACTGCCCGCCGAAGCCGGGGTTGACCGTCATGATCAGCACGAGGTCGGTCACGTGCAGCACGTACGGCAGCACCCCGAGGGACGTGGACGGGTTGAACGCCACGCCCGCCCTGCACCCGCGCTCGCGGATGTGCGCCAGGATGCGCTCGAGGTGCGTGCAGGCCTCGGCGTGCACGGTGATGACGTTCGAGCCGGCGTCGGCGAACGCGTCGACATAGCGCTCGGGCTCGACGATCCTGAGGTGCGTGCCGAGCACCGCCGTGGCCGTGCGACGCCGGATGGCCTTCACCACCGGCGGCCCGAAGGTCAGGTTGGGCACGAAGCGCCCATCCATCACGTCGAGGTGCAGCCAGGTGACGCCGGCGCCCTCGAGGGTGCGCACGGCGCCGGCGAGATCGGCGAAGTCGGCGGAGAGCAACGAGGGCGCCAGCACGCGCATGGGACACCTCCAGTCGCGCAACTATACGACACGAATTCGTTCGGGACCACCCACACGAGGGTTGCACGCGACCGCCTGCGGCTGTTCAATAGATGGCGACCACCCGCGGAGCGTGAGATGCCGTCGCTTTCGGTCGTGATTCCCGCGTACAACGAAGAAGCCACCCTCGAAAAGCTGCTCGCGCGCGTCGAGGCGCTGCCGATCGACAAGGAGATCCTGGTGATCGACGACGGCTCGCGCGACCGAACGCGCGAGATCCTGCGCGGCTACGAGGGGCGGCCCGGGTACCGCGTGCTCTTCCAGCCGAAGAACCGGGGCAAGGGCGCCGCGATCCGGCGCGGCTTCCAGGAGGCCACGGGCGACGTGGTGGCCGTGCAGGACGCCGACCTCGAGTACGATCCGACCGAGCTGCCGCGCCTGGCCCAGCCCATCCTCGACGGACGGGCCGACGTGGTCTACGGCGCGCGCTTCATGCCGGGCGAGCGGCGGGTGAACGCGCTGATGCACACGGTGGGCAACCGCGGCCTCACGCTGCTGTCGAACCTTTGCTCGAACCTCGACCTGAACGACATGGAGACCTGCTACAAGCTCTTCCGGCGCGACGTGATCCAGAAGCTGAACCTCGTGAGCGAGCGCTTCGGCATCGAGCCCGAGGTCACGGCCAAGCTGGCCAAGATCCCGAACCTCCGCCTGTACGAGATGCCCATCTCGTACAACCCGCGCTGGTACGACGAAGGCAAGAAGATCGGCTGGAAAGACGCGGTGCAAGCCGTGTGGTGCATCGTGAAGTACAACCTCCTCACGACCGAGGACGAGGCGTTCCGCCGCTGATGACACGGCGCATCGGGAACCGCTACGAGGTGATCCGCGAGCTCGGGCGCGGCGGCATGGCCGAAGTGCTGCTGGCCCGCGACACGCTGCTCGATCGGATGGTGGCGGTCAAGGTGCTCTACCCCCACCTGACCCGCGACGAGGAAGGCCGGCGCCGCTTCCAGCGCGAGGCTCGCGCCACGGCCCGCCTGCGTCACGAGAACATCGTCGAGGTCTACGACTTCTCCGGTGACGACTCGGCCGAGATGTACCTGGTGGCCGAGTACATCGAGGGGCGCACGCTGCGGGACCAGATCGACGAGGATCCACCCGCGGTCCCGGAGCTCGGAGCGATGGTCGTGCACGAGGTGCTGAACGCGCTCGAGGCGGCCCACGCCGAGGGCATCATCCACCGCGACATCAAGCCCGAGAACGTCATGCTGAGCCGCGAGGGCAAGGTGAAGCTGATGGACTTCGGGATCGCGCGCCTCGTGAACCTGGAGTCCTTCACCCAGACCGACGTGCTCATCGGCTCGCCGCTGTACATGGCCCCCGAGCAGATCGAAGAGGGGACGATCGACCACCGCGCCGACCTGTTCGCCGCGGGAAACCTGCTGTACTTCGCCGCGACCGGCGCGCTGCCGTTCCAGGCCGATTCGGCCCCCAAGGTGCTGCGCCGCATCTGCGCGGGACGCTACCAGCCCCCCGACCAGGTCTGCCCGGCCACCTGCGGACCCCTGACCCGCATCATCGCCCGCGCGCTGCAGGTCGATCCTGCGGCGCGCTACCAGACCGCCGCCGAGTTCCGCGAGGCCCTCGCCGCGTACCTGGCCGACCTCGGCATCACCGACGTGCGCGCCGAGTTGACGCGCTGGTTCCAGGGGCCCGACGCCTGGGTCGCGGCCTTCCGCGCACGCCTGGTGCCGCTGCTGCTCGAGCGCGGGCGCAAGCTGTTCGCCGATCGCCAGGTGGCGGCGGGCACCGATTGCTTCAACCGCCTGCTGAC
>Ga0172371_10002149_pt1 | contig 31436 bp, 31 predicted proteins | sample Lak12m_FD_114543 | JGI IMG/M metagenome (GOLD analysis project Ga0172371, IMG submission 114543) | Freshwater microbial communities from Kabuno Bay, South-Kivu, Congo - kab_022012_12m | ecosystem: Environmental > Aquatic > Freshwater > Lake | place: Democratic Republic of the Congo: South-Kivu...
AAGGACTTCTCTATGCGGGAAGCCGGCCTGATGGCGCCAATGGTCTTAGTGATGGTTTGGCTGGGCATGTTTCCGCAGACAGTGCTGAACGCCGCCGCCCCTACCGTAAAGGCCATACAGAACAGAACGATAGTGGAGACGGTCACTACGGCTGGTCCTCAAACCGCTGCCTCAACGCCAGGCTTGCGGGAAACCGTGAGGCCGGGAGCGGGCAGCGAACTGACCCGACACCACGGGGTTGAAAGATGAGCGCTATCGAATTACTGGCGCTATCGCCGTTCCTTGTGGTTTCCGGCGCGGTCGTATTCATTTTGCTCGTGATTGCAATCTATCGAAGCCACGCGGTTACTGTGGCGCTGACGGCGCTCGGTCTAATTCTGGCTCTTGCGTCGGCGCCGGCGATATATTTCATACTCCCTCGTCAGATCACCCCCCTGCTAACTATGGACGGTTACGCTATTTTCTTTATAGGGCTTTTGTTGGCGGCCGGTTTAGTTGTGACCCTATTATCATACCCGTATCTCGATCAGCAGGAGGGTCAGCAAGAAGAGTATTACATCTTGTTGTTATTGGCGGTGCTGGGCTCGACCGTGATAGTGGCGAGCACTCATTTTGCGTCCTTCTTTCTGGGCCTGGGAATCCTGAGTGTCTCGCTGTACGCCTTGATCGCATATACTCGAAAAGAGCCACAAGGCCTGGAGGCCGCTGTCAAGTACCTCATCCTGGCGGCGACTTCTGATTCATTTCTGCTTTTTGGGATGGCGCTAATTTACGCGGGAACGGGATCCCTGGAGTTCTCGCGCATCGCTTCGGCTGTATCGGGCGTGCGCATGAGTCTGTTGCTCCCGGGAACCGGCCTATTTCTGGTGGGATTGGGATTCAAGATTTCTTTAGTTCCGTTTCACATGTGGACCCCTGACGTGTACCAGGGGGCGCCGGCTCCGGTCACGGGTTTGCTCGCCTCGGTTTCTAAGGGAGCGGTCTTTGTCCTCACGCTGCGTTACTTCAGTGTCGTAGATATCCGATCATACGATGCGCTGCTTCTAGTTTTGACCATAATCGCCATCGTCACGATGTTTGTGGGAAATCTCTTGGCGCTCATGCAAAATCGTGTGAAAAGGATATTGGCCTACTCGTCCATAGCGCATTTCGGATATTTGCTTGTTTTATTGCTTGCTCCAGGGGAATTAGGTATCATGGCGGCGGGTTATTATCTCGTGGCCTATTTCGTGACAATCCTGGGGGCCTTCGGAGTGATATCTCTGTTGGCGGGAGTCAATGGAGAGCCGGATTTGATTGAGCAATATCAAGCCCTGGGGTGGAACAGGCCTTGGTTGGGTGGCGCATTTACGGCTATGCTGTTATCATTAGCCGGAATACCGTTGACCGCAGGTTTTGTCGGAAAATTTTACGTAGTGGCTGCGGGGATAGGATCGGCCCTTTGGTTATTGGTAGTATCTCTCGTGGTGAGCAGCGCAATAGGTCTGTTTTATTATCTTCGTATCGTTGCGGTAATGTTCGCGAGACCCGAGCGCCGACCCGGAACGGTAGCCCGCCCGGCCGGCGCTATGGCGGCAGGTTTCGTTTTGGCAATACTTACTCTAGGTCTGGTCTGGCTGGGGATCTATCCCGCCTGGCTTATCGATATTATGGAAAAAACCATCATACATTGGACATAACTGCGCGATCCGATAAAATATAGCTGAATTGTTCCTGCCAAAGCTGTAAAATCGTCGAACCATAAATTGAACGAGGTAGTAATGACGCCGGGTGAAATTCAGAAGGCGCTGGAACTCCATGAATTGTGGCTTCAAAACGATGCGAATGGGCAACAGGCGGACTTCAGTGGAGCTAATCTCAGACGGGCCAAATTACGTGGAGCCAGACTTGGAAAAGCGAAGCTGAGTGAAGCAGATCTGACAGGTGCGGACATGCTAGGAGCGAGGCTCAGGGAGGCTGACTTGGCAGGCGCCAAGCTACGGGAAGCTGACCTCAGGGGGTCTGATCTCGTAGGAGCAAATCTCAACGCGGCAGACCTCGCTGCGGCCAATCTTAGCACGGCCAATCTGACTGACGCGGATCTCAGAGATACGGACCTTAGTTGGTCTATACTCGGCGGCGCGGACCTGAGCCACGCCAGGGTGAACGGGGCCGACCTGAGTTCGGCCGATATGAGCGCTGTAGATCTTAGCATGGCCGATTTGACCGATGCTGACTTATCCTCAGCGAAGCTTAGCTCAGCGGATCTCCGCGATGCTAATTTGACCGGGGCAAACCTCAGGCGGGCCGATATTCATGCCGCGAATCTCAGTTGGGCGAAACTGAGTCACGCGAAACTAAGCGCGGCCAATTTAAGCGCTGCGAGGCTTAATGGAGCGGACCTTAGCTCAGCCAAGCTTAGAGCCACTGATTTTAGCGGGAGCGACCTCAGTTCCGCTAAACTCGTCTCAGCAGATTTGAGCGGCGCAAATCTCCTGACGGCGAACCTCAGGGAGGCCGCGCTTTCAGGGGCAAAACTGAGGAGAACATTTCTTTATCGAGCTAACTTGAGCAAGGCAAACTTGTCTGACACAGACCTAAGCGGAGCAGATCTGAGCGACGCGAATCTCAAGTCTGCAAACCTTACCGGCGCGGACCTGAGTGGAGCGAGTCTGATAGGCGCGAATCTGAGCAACGCTATTCTGACTGGGGCGAAGCTCGGTGACGCGAAGCTCGCCCGAGCGTCCCTGATGGGAGCGGATCTGAGAAAAGCTCATCTTAATGAGGCTGACCTTACGGGCGCTGATCTGACAGAAGCTGACCTGACTGAAGCTGATCTTGCCGGGGCGAATCTGGCTGGAGCAAAATTAAACGGGGCCAAGGGGGCGAAGCAGTAACTCCTTGCGTGGTAAGGATGATTTCCACGCGCAGGGATGTTGCTCTTCGATGTTTCGGGAAGCTCTTGGCTGATAATAGACGATGATGGTTGCTGAAGAACTCTCGGAGCGCATAGACAAACGGGGACATCGATTCCTGGTAGGCGAGGTAAACCAAGATTTTTGCGCCTCGCTCAAAGAAATGTACGACGGTTTCTCACGGACGGACCTGAACCAGGGTCTGCCGCCGCCAGACGAGAAGATCCGCAGTGGATGGATCCAATCCTTATTGAAATCCGCGAATAATTTCTTGGCCTGGAATCATGGAAAAGTGATAGGCCATTCGTCTCTAATTGCAGAAATGCAAAAGCAGGACGCTGAGTTCATCATTTTTGTCAGCGAGCCGTATCGGAGCCGAGGAATAGGAACGGAACTAACTCTGCTGGCCGTGGATAAGGCGAAGGAGCTGGGACTTAACAAGATTTGGCTGACGGTCGAATCATTTAATTTCAGGGCCATAGGATTATATCAAAAGGTTGGTTTCAGATTGTCGGGCGCCGCCGAGCGCGAACGAGTTATGGTCCTGAAATTATAAGAAGCGCAACATGGCTGGAGCTGGCTAAAAGCCGCGCTGTGTTGAATGGTGCAAAGGACTTGAAATGGAGGTTGGCAGTATGGGAAATGAATCGGATCTCACTGGAAAGGTGGCGCTTGTCACAGGCGGCGGCAAGGGAATAGGAAGATCCATAGCTCTTGGATTGGCCCAAAGCGGGGCAAAAGTGGTGGTCGCGGCCAGGACCGCTGCGGAAATCGAGGCGGTCGCTGACGAAATCCGCGCTTCCGGGGGAGAAGCGGTAGCTCAGGTTGCCGACATAACCCTTAGCGACCAGATAGATGCGCTGGTGGAGGCCGCGGTGAATTCCTTCGGGGGCATACACATACTTGTGAACAATGCCGCCAGAAGCTTTTTCAGACCGCTCATGGACCTGCGAGAAGATGGCTTTGATAAGATCTTTGATACTAACGTGAAGGGAACCTTTCTTCTGAGTCGTTCGGCGGCAAAAGTTATGATGGGCCAGGGGGGCGGTCGTATAGTAAATATCACAACGGTCGGCGCGGTACGCGGCGGGGCTATGATGGGAGTTTACCACGCGAGTAAGGCGGCTGTGAAAATGCTCACTATGTGTATGGCTGTCGAGTGGGCTCCGTTTAATATATTAGTAAACGCCGTGGGGCCGGGGCTTACGAGGACCCATTTCAGTCAACCGATCTGGGCCAACCCTGAAGTTGAGCGTCAGCTTGTGACTCGCGTACCGATGGCGAGACTCGCCGAACCCGAGGATATAGTCGGCGCCGTATTGTTCCTCTGTTCCGACGCGGCTCGATTTATTACCGGACAAAGCCTCTATATCGATGGAGGCACACTTGCAAACACCTGATATAGAAATTCTGACTATCGAATGGGAAAAAAATGACAATACAAGATGCGTGGCAGCCGTTTAGAGAGGCTTTGGAAGCGCCGCTGAAAAAGGCCCGCGAATGGAAAAGCAAAACCGGGGGCAAGGTGGTGGGACATCTTGTTCCGGACGTTCCGGAAGAGATTATTCACGCCGCTGGAGCTTTGCCGGTCGCTCTGGAAGGAACCGGCGTTCAGATCACTCGCGCTCAGGCCCATATACCCGGATACACCTGCAACAACGCCATGGCGGCATTGGAACTGGGGCTTCGAGGCGATCTTGACGTATTGGACGCTATGGTGATCCCGTATCTGTGTGATACCACGCGAAATCTCTTTCACATATGGGATCATTGTTTCCCCAAGATGAACAATGAATTCCTGCGATTGCCAAAGCGTATCGGCTATCCTGGAGCCGAGTCTTATCTGCGAGCGGAATTCACTCGATTCATGGAGGCTATGGGAAATCTGACCGGGTCCGAAGTGGTGGAAAGTGAGCTGACAGAGAGCCTCATTCTCTATAATAAGAGCCGAACTCGGCTACGCGAGGCGTATGCCCGCCACCAGCGACAACCTTCGGTTTGGACCGCTGAACGGGTGCAGATGTTGATAGGCTCCTCTCTGCGGGCCCCGAGGGCGGACCACTTGGCCTGGATGGACGACCTACCGTGGGAAAACAATGCGTCTGAAGATTCAGAATCACGAATGTCGCTTTACGTGCGCGGTAAAATCTGGGATCCACCAGGAATATTAGGTATTCTGGACAGTTTGGGTTTTCAGGTGGTCAGAGATGAGGTTGTGACCGGTTTTCGAAGCATCGCTCAGGACGCTGCTCTGAATGGAGATCCGATCAACGCTCTGGTGAAGCGCCATCTTGCTGCCACTCCATACCCGGGATATCATCTTAAGCCATCGGAATTGGTGGAAAGATTTGTTGAGCGAGTTCGTGAAAGCAATGCCCGATCCGTCCTTTTTCTGAATCCGAAATTTTGCGAAGCCGCTGCCTTCGATGCGCCTGATTTTCAAGAGGGTCTCAAAAAGGCTGGAATTCCTTCTCTCGTTTTGGAAACATCGGCGGGTGGCGCGCCCGTGGGGCAGATTCGAATAAGACTTGAGGCCTTCCGAGAAATGATCGCGGGCGACTTGCCCTGAAAGGCATTCATGATGCAACCAATCGAGTCACTAAGAAGTCTGAAGCAGATAAATTTTGACTATTATTCCGGCGCCCATATGGCTCACCAGCAGGGTAAGTTTATTGCCTATGTCAATGCGTTCACGCCGGTTGAACTTGCCTACGCGATGAACATGATCCCTATCTATCCGGAGAATCATGCCGCAATAATCGGAGCAAGACGGCAAACAGTCGAAGTTGCGCAGGCCGCGGAGAACATGGGTTATTCCATGGATCTGTGCGCATACGCGCGCTGCGATATAGGCTCAATCAAAACCGGGATCAGCCCGACATGGGGCCTTCCCAAACCCGATTTGATCATGATCTCCAACTCTCAGTGCGGTACACTTGCCAAATGGTTCGAGGTTATCAGCCGTATTTATGACGCTCCGATGGTGTTGATCGACGTTCCACAGTCCGGCAGGGGGGAACGTGATACCGCTGCGGAGCAGTATGTGCGGTCTCAATTGGAAGACCTGGTCGGCGTCATGGAGAATATTACGGGGCGCTCGCTTGATCAGGATGCCTTTCGAGAGACAATCAGGCTCTCGAAGGAAGCTTCCGACCTCTGGACGCGAGTTCTGGAAACAGGAGCTGTCACGCCCTCGCCAATAACGGTTTTTGATCAATTCATAGCAATGGCTCCCATAGTCGCCCAACGAGGCACCCAAGTAGCTGTGGATTTTTATAAGAACCTTCTCGCAGAACTTGACCAACGGGTGGCTGAGGGAAAGGGCGCAATTGAAAATGAAAGATTCCGGCTATTTTGGGATAATCTGCCTATCTGGCCAGAGTTGCGTCGACTTTCATTGTTCCTGGAGGATCGCGGCATCAGCCTCGTAACATCCATATATACATGGGCATGGGCAAATATGGCGGTTGGTGTGGAAGACCCGCTAGGCGACTGGACAACACAGTACCTCTATACCACGAATATGCACATGCGACGCAGGGTCGACGCTTATGTAGAAATAGCCGAGAAGTACCACCTAGACGGCTTTTTGTACCATTCAAACAGAAGCTGCAAGTATGTTTCCCAGGATATCCCTGAAGTTCGTCGGGCAGTGACCGATCTCACCGGAATTCCGGGCCTTATTATCGAAGCCGATCACAACGACCCAAGGCTCTACTCGCCGGAAACCCTGGAGAACCATATAGACGGCTTCTTGGATCTCATCTCGAGTCAAAGGAAAGAAGATTAGAATAGCTTCAGATCAAAAGTTTTTCTGATCGTCGGCGCATAACCCGTTCCGGTTGAAATTGCTTTCCGGCGGATCTCGGAAGGAGTGGGTTCCCGGGCCGAGTCCGTGAACCGACAGGCCAATGCCCTCGACGCCACATTTCGGTCATTTTGCGCTTACACAATTTCGAGCGCTGTCCTCGACAAGAAGCCTACAGAGAGGCCCCGATTGAAATTTCGGCCCAATTGATATATTATTCGGATTTACAGAGGAACCGGGTCACTATTATTTGGTCAAATTCAGGATAGGGTGAACGGACTCGGATAGGTTATCGGTCGGTTTATAATCTTTACTAAGTCTCGAATACGAAGGAAGCCCCGGTTTATGCTAAGAGAGCACAATAGTGGAATCATGATTCGATGGAGCCCAAAGGAGACGAGAGGAGGCAATTACGATCCCACTCTCTTCATCGAAACCCCTGAGCAGGCTCGAAAATTAATCCGACATTTGGAAGACGAATTGCGAAGAGCGCAGGTGGACAAGAATGAAGAACTGATACAGGAGTTGAGCGGCATACTATCCAGAGTGGAAAATCTATCAAGAAAATTCTTCCGCTGGGAAGAAGCCATAACTAGATCCCTACGTGCCGATGAGTTGCGCGAAATCAGAAAGCTTCCTCTTCAGTTTTGAGCTTCAGAATTTTCATATAGCTGGACTTTCTTGGGGGATTGCTCCTAAATTCTCAAAATGAATAAGTAAAGTTGCTAAGAGCGCTCTGTGCATGGATTTAGGCTGCGCCGAGGGCCTTTAGAGATATTACCGGACCGCTCCTGGGGCCAGGAGGAACAATGGATTTCGACAGCATGAGTCGTCAGGATCTGATAAAGCACATTAATGATATCAAAGCTTACATGGACAATGTGATAGTTTTTTGGGGTGACAAAAGAGAACTCGAAGCGACCTTCCGCAACGTCGCGGACAATCCGGACGGAGAATTTACCGAAGAGGAATCTGCGAATGCATCCGCAATACTCAACTCTCAAGGCGCCTTCGAGGAATTCATCCAATTTCTGAGGGATTCTTTCGAGCGAGGAGGAATTAATTACGTCATATCAGAGAAAATATCAGCGATAATGCAAGAGGTTGCCGACAAGCACAGGCAAAATTGAGGGCAAAGTTTCTTGTTGTGCCATAATCGTGATACGACAGTTTATCGGCTCCGGTCATCATCAAAAGAACGAATATAATGTGACCGAGGCGTTTTTTTGTATAAAATCGGTTAATATATTTGTGATAATGCTCAATTTATTGTAGTGTTTTTTACTTAAGAGATGGACGAAAGGAGTTTGGCGCCGTGAAGAATGGGCTGACACATTGGACAACATTTTTACCCGTGTTGCTTCTCATTCTGGTCTTGCTTTCACTGATCTCAGTTGCCCCATCGCAGAGTGAAAATTTCGGCCCCAACTGCGACGCTATACGCGACGAGTGGGAGCAAAGTATGAACCGTTTAAAGGATAAGGTTCAGGAAATTTCGAGTGTTCAGCAAACGTCTGCGGCAAGACTCGCTGATAAACCGTATGGCGAGTCGAATTCATCAAAGACCATAGCCAAACAGATCGGCGACGCCTTACAAGCAAAGGAAAATATTCTCAGCCACAAAAGAAATGAATGCAAGGAAATCATGAGCGAGGAGGGACAGCTCTTTAATAGGCTCCAAGAGTGTCTGAATAGCAACAGAACTACAAAAGATAAGGATGTCAAGAATCTGGCGAAGAGGAGACAAGCTTTGATCGACAAGGCTGTCCTCGCTGCCGCTGAAGTACGTGAGGTCGAAGGGCGGGAGACTGTTCTGCCGTACTCCGAGGCTCGGGATGATTATAGCCGGAGTGTTAATAATTATTGGCAAAGCTATCAGCAGATGTACAGGAGATGGGGAGGTTACTAGAATTTTACGCTAGCTGATGAAGGATTGGGAAATTGAGTTGGCATTAAGAAGAGACCAAATCGTGGTTCAGTTGAGACTCGTTTGGAACTTGACAGCAATCATGATTGCCATTAGTATTAAAGATTAACTGTAGCCAAGGGCCCATAGCTCAGCGGTAGAGCCCCCGGCTCATAACCGGTTGGTCCCTGGTTCGAATCCAGGTGGGCCCACTCGTGGCGGAGAGATAGAAAATGATCTTCCGAACATTTTTCCCAATTGGCGCCTTCATCACGGGGAGCTTGACCAAGCTCCCCGTGATTTTTTCGCGCCATGAAAAGCTTGGATGGTTCGCGTGACCTTCAGGTAAGGCCCAGGAGGAGAAAAAGATAGGTGAGCACGCCGTGTTTGGCACGGATAGTGGAAATCGCTGATAAGCTGTTTCCGTTTGATGCGGCGGAGGCTTGGGACAATAGCGGCATCCAGATAGGAAATCCGGATCGTTCAATTACCGCTATCGCTTTCAGTCTGGATCCCACCCCGCAAACCTTGAGATTCGCACGGGATCACTCCTGCCAACTGCTTATAACTCATCACCCGGTTCTGGCAGAACCTATGCTTAATATCTTGCCCAATCGCCTCCCTGGAAAGACCCTTCTTGCGGCTGCCGGTATGGGGATTGATATATTAAGCCTTCATACTAATTTTGACGCAGCCCCCGGCGGTCTAAACGATCACCTTACATCCATTTTGGACCTTCAAGAGGTTTTTGTCCCGGTCCCGGCTATGTGCGCAAGGATGGGAAAACTTCCCACCCCCTTGGGGATCAAAGACCTGGCCGCAAAAATCTCTCAAGAGTTGGAAATCTCACACTTGCGGATCATCTCAGCTACGGGACGTGAAGTTCAGAGAGTCTTCTGCGCGTCCGGCAGCGGCATGGGGTATCTGGTGGAATCGCTGAATTACAAGGCTGACGTCATGGTCACGGGAGACGTCCGATATCATGCGGCGCTCGAAGCCTTGGAACTAGGTATGCCTATAATCGACGCAGGACATTACGGCCTGGAAAAAGCTGCCGTTGCTATATTACAGGAATGTTTTCAAACAGAATTCGAAAGGGAGCGCCTGGAAGTCAAATGTGTCGCCTGCAACATAGAGCAAGACCCTTTCGTAGAAATATGTATCCAGCGAGGAGGGTTTTCACTTGAAAGAACAGATTCAACTTCTGGAACAACTTCAGGAGATAGATGATCAAATTGACCGCTATCAAGGTGATCTTGACCGCCTGCCCGTCGAAGTTCAGGAATTGGCCAAAAATCTTGTCGTCATCCGAAGAGAAATGTCAGAAGCTCGTGAAAAAACGCCTGAAATAGAAAAGGAATTGCGGAGAAAAGAATCGGATCTGGCGATGGAACAGGAAAAGATCAAGCGTTCCGAGCGCCGCCTACTTACCATCAAAAATCAGAAGGAATATAACGCATTATCCAGAGAAGTTAAATTGGGCAAGAAGGTGGCGTCCGAAATAGAAGAAGCTATTTTGAACTTCATGTCTGAAATCGAGGCTATCAAGAACACTATTGATAAAAAAGAAAAGGATTATGAAAATTTCGAACAGGCGTTTTTGAAAAAGAAAAGCGAATCAGAATCAGCCGGAGCCCAAGCGAAAGACGCCTTGGTTTCATTAGGCCAGGAAAGAGATAGAATCATTGGCGCTCTGGAGCAGAACCTGCTCAAAAAGTATGAAACTGTCAGGCAGGCGCGAGGGAACGGCATAGCAGAAGTGAAAAACGGCTCGTGCAACGGTTGTCACATGGCGATACCGGCGCAGCTTAGTATAAGAGTCCTAAAACAGGAAGAAATGATCACATGTCCTAACTGTCAGCGTATATTGTATGTGAAACCGGAAAATATCCCCGAATTTAACAAACTTGACTCATGAGCCGTGCATTTTGGACAAGGAATTAGGATTTAAAAGGCGCGATTTCACACTGTTTCGCAAAGTAATTATTGCGTCCGAATCAGCCACACCGAGGAAATTCCATGTATTCCCAAGAGCTACTCTCAGGGATAGCTCCCAGCGATATTCAGCGTACACTCGCTGTGGAGCATTCCGACCCACATGCTGTTCTCGGGGCTCATCCCGCCTATATTCGGGGAGGGCATGGCATCGTTGTCCGTGCGTTTCATCCTGATGCGATCAAAGCTGAGCTGGTAATCGACGACGAGAGAATCCCCATGCAAGCTTATGAGTCAGCGGGACTTTTCTCATGTTTCCTGCCAGGGCGAGAATTCCCATTACGTCACAGAATATGTTTTTCTTTTCAAGACGGCCCTGACTGGGAGGTAGATACACCGTATCGTTTCGCGCCTACTCTTGGCGAGCAGGACCTTCATTTTGTAGGTCAAGGTAAGCATTATGAATTATATGACAAATTGGGCGCGCACCCGCGTGAAATAGAAGGAGTGAGGGGCGCCTCTTTTGCGGTTTGGGCTCCAAACGCCAAACGAGTCAGTGTGTTAGGTAATTTCAACGGTTGGGATGGACGGTTATATCCGATGCGAAGCATGGGAGGCAGCGGAATCTGGGAAATCTTTGTGCCGGGCATCGGACCGGGTGAACTTTATAAATACGAAATCAAGACACAATCAGATGAATTACGTATTAAAACCGATCCATATGCATTTGCCACGGAATTAAGACCGGGCACAGCATCTATAGTTTGGGACATCAATCAATATGCGTGGGGCGATGATCAATGGATGGCGGAAAGGCGTACAAGAGACATCTATTCCAGCCCAATGAGCATCTATGAGGCGCATCTAGGGTCCTGGTTGCGTTTAGCTGAAGAAGGGAATAGATGGGCCACATACCGAGAAATTGCCCCTATGCTGGCCGCTCACGTCAAAAAATACGGATTCACCCATGTCGAACTTATGCCTATTATGGAGCATCCCTTCGACGCGTCATGGGGCTATCAGGTTACCGGATATTTTGCGCCTACCAGCCGGTTCGGAACTCCGGATGATTTCAAATTTCTCGTGGAAACATTGCACTGCAACGGTATAGGGATAATTCTGGACTGGGTGCCGGCTCATTTTCCCCGCGATGATTTCAGTCTCCGTTTATTTGACGGAACCCCTCTGTACGAGCACGAAGACCCTCGACTGGGTGAGCACAAGGATTGGGGCACTCTAATTTTCAATTACGGCAGACATGAAGTGCGGAATTTTCTCGTGAGTAACGCCCTGTTCTGGCTTGACAAGTATCACATAGACGGTCTGCGGGTGGATGCCGTGGCCTCGCTCCTGTATCTGGATTACAGCCGAGCGGAAGGTGAGTGGATACCCAATCGTTATGGTGGCAATGAAAATCTGGATGCCATTGAATTCATAAAGGAATTTAATTCGGTTGTCTATTCTCGGTTTCCAGGCTCTTTCACGGTGGCTGAAGAATCCACCGCGTGGACGGGCGTTACCACACCCGTGTACCTTGGAGGATTAGGATTCGGGTTCAAATGGGATATGGGATGGATGCACGATACTCTGGTGTATTTTTCCAAGGAACCAGTCCACCGCAGCTATCATCATAATGATCTTACGTTTTCCATGATGTACGCGTACAGCGAGAATTTCATTCTTCCGCTTTCTCACGACGAAGTCGTGTACGGAAAAGGATCCTTGCTGCGGAAAATGTCAGGTGATGATTGGCAAAAGTTTGCCAATTTGCGTCTTCTTTTGGCCTATATGTATACTCATCCGGGCAAAAAACTCTTAATGGCAGGCTCTGAGCTGGGGACTTGGAACGAATGGCATCACGAATCTTGCTTGGAAACAAATCTTTTGCAGTACGAGGCTCATGACAACATCTCGCGGTTCGTAATGGATTTGGGTAAACTGTACCTTTCGGACAGCGCGCTTTGGAAATGGGACCACAGGTCGGAAGGCTTCGCCTGGATAGACTGCAACGACTACCTGAGCAGCGCGCTGTCGTACATTCGGCGAGGCCCTGACGGATACCTGGTCTGCGTGTGTAATTTCACTCCGGTCGTAAGATCGGATTATCGCGTCGGAGTGCCTGAGCCCGGCCAATTCCGGGAGGTAATAAATTCTGACTCGGAATATTATGGCGGTTCCAATGTAGGCAATGGCGAGATTACTTCCACTGTCTCCGGGTCTCAACATGGTTACGATCAGCACTTGAATCTTGTTCTACCGCCGTTGGCCTGTTTGATACTGCGTAAGGTCTGAAAATTCCTCTGGCGGGATTTCCCACAAATAACCCAGCAATTCATGTGAACTACGTCGGGTTACTTATCTGACGTCCTATACGTATCTTACTTATTACAAACCTCGTTTATAGATTCTTTTCCGAACCACTTGTCATTTTAATTCATTTTGGATATAATTAAGTCTCCAACTTGGATTAAATTCGGGGTACAAATATGGAACTTGTTTTGCGTGGACGACCGCGTTCTAGCGGTTTGTCGGTCCTGGTTGTGGTTGTTTCTCTGGTGCTGGTATGCGCTAATAGCGCTTCCGCAGATTTCAATATCGCCGAAGACTCTTTTTGCATTTCAAATGCGCCCGGTTACTGTTTTGCCATGGCCGCGTTTTCCCGCTGGTACTATCTGAATAGGCCGGAAGACCTGCCACTCAGGAAGGCGCTGGATAAGAAAGGCCAGACTCAGATTGCTCGCCAACTTCAGGAATTCTACGCAAGAAACCTGATCAAGTTACAGGCGGATTATTGCAGCGCTAATCAGTCAGATCAATCTGAGTCATTCAAACGTTTTGCGACAGCGCTTACCATGGGAGAACCTCGCATAGTGCTGCTGATGAATAGAGGCAAATCAGGACCAGTCCTTCATGCTGTCCTCGCTTATGCCTGGGTTCCCGAATTGCGACTCCTAAGAATATACGACCCGAACTACAATGGCACGGAGCGGTCGATAGACCTGGAACGCGGACAATATACCTCGCTTGACATCACATACCACGCCATCTGCTTTCCGGAGGTATTTAATAATAACGCGGGATTAGCGAGAAAGATGGAAGGTCTCTACCATTCTTATCTGGAAAAGAGAATGGCCAGTGTCCCCATCCCGTGGCGTAGGGCTGCCTCTACGGCCTCTGATCGACGATCAAAAGCTGAAGGATATTCCCGCGGACCAACCCGATAAGCTATAGAACCATTCATTGTTTAATCGTTGGTAATCTTCCACGTAGTCTACGAGTCGATTGTACCCTGTGAGACTGAGGACTACATCCGGGTGGATGGTCCATTGCGCTTTCAACCTGCACATTGAAAGATATCCTCGAGTTATAAGGTGTATTCCTTCCAATTCCATGTCCAGATCAAAGCCATAAGGCAACCCGTACTGAAGTTGAAGCCCAAGCACAGGATACGTGCCGTCGAGGCTCCTCGAATTTGAAGTGACCCCTCCTTCCTTGCTTTTGCCGTTCAGGGTTTGAGCGCAACGTACATGGTGGACTCCAATACGCGGAAAAAGCTGCCAGGAAGCTACATCCAAGACTCTGTATCCATAAAGCAAACGTATCCAATTAAAATCAATGCGGGTCTCGAGATCGGCGCCTGCGAGATATGTCTGATTCTGAAATATAAAGCTTTTGGTCGCCTTCTTGACCGCCGTGGGCGAAAAAAAGAGATAGTCAGCATCCAAGCGGTGGTTTTCGAGAATCGTAGCCTGAAATGAAACGGATGTGCCTTCCCCCCGATCAACGCCGAGATCATTGGGAACATCCACCCTGGTTCCCGACCCTGGACGGCCTCCCGCGGGGATGAGCGTCTCCCCGGAAAGCCAAATATAATGCGATCCCATCCCCAGGAGAAAATTCACACCAGGAATGAGCTGGAACGGTTCCTGTGCTGTGGCCGATGTCTTAGGTAATAATGACAGACATGCAGACAACGTGGTGATCAGAACTATTCGCAGAAAATCCATGCCCGTGACGCCCTTCGCAGACTGATTTCCCAGCCGAAGGCGTTATATAATTTTCCATATTCCGTAGCAACAGAGAAATAGACAGGCGCCCATCTTACGCGCGTCAAAGCGGGCCGGAATTCTAATCCGCCCTCTTTGCACGCGTATGACGGGGCATCTATTTTTCAGTCTTACCCGATTTGCGCCGATCGGCACAGGTTCTCTTGGCAGGAAAAGGTATATGCGCTGTTGTTACTGATCGGAATGGGCCTGTTTTGTTCCATCAAGCTCTGGCCGTATCCTCATCAATGGGCCAGCGTCCCTGATTCAACCACCTTACCAGAGAAGCGTCTATGGCGTCCTCAAAAACGTCGCATCGATTAGCTATTTCCTTGAAAGACAGACCATCTTTGAGCAAACGGTCAACGTTTTCAGGAGTAAGTCTGACTCTGGAACCATCCATTTTGAGCATAAAAGTCACTCCTTGTTATGTCACTATCCTCATTAAGTTCACTTTGAATGACAAAGGTTCCCTTTTTTATGAAAAGGCACTGCGTTTTTCAGCGAATTGTCGGATCTTTCTTCGGCAGAAGACAAATCGCGCGATGCTCATTGGCCAAGATAAAGAAATCACTGAATGCCAATCATAAAAATATACATTATAGCAAAAGTGAGCAACATTATCCTAGCAAAAATATGATCCATTGATAAGTTCTGTAAATTTCATGGGATACGTTCACAGTCCGTTCCGCGCGTGCGGCCCACCCTCCGATTTCATTCGTTCCGTTACACTGGGCCGATTCCACTGATTCTATTTCTTTTTGCCCATTTCGGCCCGGAGTTGTTCCTGCCTCTTTCAGGAACTCAGTCCTCAGACCGGCGACCTGTCTTTCTGCTGTTCTTTGCCAAGATCTCCCGGCGCAAGCCCGGGCCTCCCTGAAGCTTTTCCGCCGCAACCTCCAGCATAAACGGTAGAGATCAGTAACTGACCAGCAGCGCAGCCGCAGGTGTCATCATTTTAGCAAGTTTTCTTCGCATCGCCTTTCCGGATTAATTTCCACTCCTGCTAATGAGTCAAATTGCTGCGCTCAAATTCCCGCGAAAAATTTTCTAATTGTTATCGGTTCCCATTTGAGCAGGTTCGCAACGGCACGGATTACGATGTGTGCACGGACCCAATCCCATGACAGTGCGATTTTTCAAGAACATGAGGAAGGCGGCCCGTTTGTCAGCCGGCAGAGCAGCCATCACCTTGCTTATTCTTTTTGCGGCCTCTCTTTCCATTTGCGCTGACAAGGCGGTCAATTGCTCAAGTTTTTCGCCGGCGGCGCTCGGGTCTCCAGGATTCTTAGCTAGCGCATCAAGAATTTCGGCCCTTTTCTCCAGAATTTTTTGTCTGAGTTCCATTACCAGCCTGGGTGGCCCGTTTTGCATGCAGCACTGGCCAATAAATTTGAAATCCTTTGTTGTCAGGCGGGATTCCACCGGTGGTAGATCTGAATCGTACGACCCTGGTCTCCCTCCCAAGAAATGCCAAGCCAAAGTGGCTGCAACAGCCAAGTTCAAAACGATGGAAAATATGAAAATTGTCAAAAACACAGCTCTTTTCATCGGCTGCTCTCCTCCGGGACAACATCCATCAATAAGTCCCCCAGAGACTCTCCGGTGTCGGGCATTAGGACCTCCATCGCGCTGTCTATCCTCTCGGAGAACAGTATCTTGCTGACGGAACGCCCTGCCAAATTCCCCACACCGATAGCCAACAGCGCTGTCATGACTACGATAGGAACCTGCCGCCAGACAAGAGGAAGATGACGGTGATATTCTCTGCTCTTAACGGCCAAGATCCGCTCTTTGACTCTTGTCGCTACATCAGAGGGTATGGTCGAGGCCTGAGCAAGGGCCTCCATGTCAGCGTTCAGAGCGATTATTCGCTCATGGAGCGAGCGGCAGGTTTTGCATGCTGCTATGTGCGCCAGAAGCTCGTCGGATGCCGAGGGCTCCAATTCGCCGTCCAATAACATCGAAATCTGTTCTTCACGTTTTCGGCAATCCATCGAAGTCCCTCCATTTATTGATACAACCGAAACGCGGGAATCCCGCGGAAGAAGCGCGATTTTTTAATCGTAGAAAACGTCTGTAATTTTGTGCGGCTCGGTGTCCATTGTTACAGTCTAGTCTTTCAGAATTTCCAAGAGAGTTCTCCGGGCTCTGAAGATCAAGGATTCCACAGCGGAGGCCGAACTTTGCATGGCCAACGCAATTTCTTCGTAGCTCATATCTTCCTGGCTTTTTAGCAGCAAGGCCGTCCTCTGCCTCTCAGGGAGCCTGCCCAACGCAGCCGTCAAACGAGCGAATTCCTGTTTCATGGAAAGGGCGCTCTCTGCGTCGGTATTTCGGGAGGCGCTGTTTGGTTGAGATCCTAAAGCGCCATCTTCGCTTCCTTCTTCAGCAAACAACCGTACTGCCTTTCTTTTGAGAGAACTGAAAACATTGATGCTCTGATTGCGGGTAATCGTGAGCAGCCAGGTCCTGAAAGAAGCTTTTGAGGCTGAGAATCGATCAATATATTTGAAAGCTTTCAGAAATGTTTCTTGAACAACGTCCTCGGCCTCCTGCGAGGATCCGGTGATAGCGCGAGCCTGACGGTAAACCATGGCTGAGTGGCGATCCACTAGTTCATTAAACGCGAATTCGGAGCCGTTCCGAACTCTTTGAACAAGCTCCTCATCGGTCAAGTTTTCCCAATTATCCATTTTCATTCTGTTTGGCCGCGCCACTGTCTGCGCTGCACGTCCGACGATTTCATTCCAACACTCCGCAGCGTTTAGGCGCAGATCGTTCTTTGTCTGAGAATCTTGTGATTCCAACTAAGGCTGTTCCGGGGCTATATGTCCGGGCGGTACGACAAACCGGATTAAGAGAGCCGAGCATAGACAGAACAAGCCAAGATAAGTGAAGACTGCTTGGAAATTTCCACTGGTCGCATCCAGCACGTATCCGCTAACGGATGGGCCGATGAAACCCGCTACAAAACCGTACGCTGTAAACACTAGACCGAAAATGGATCCGAAATGCTTTACCCCAAAGCAATCCATAGCCAGCGGAGCGGAAACCGCGAAGAGCGCGCCGAATGCGAATCCGATAATCGCGGCTAAAATAGCCAAGCCTGTCAAACCGCTGACAAACGGTAAACTCCAGTATGCCGCTGCTGCTGCGAAAAAGGCGAAGCTCATGGTCGGAGTTCGGCCTATTATGTCTGACAGGTATCCCGTAATCAACCGACTCACCCCGTTCGTAAGATTAAATGCGGTCAGGATGACGATCGCCCACTCCAGGTCAAAGCCACGTGACAATCCAAAAGTGGTCGAGAGCGTCACCATAGCGATCCCGGCCGCGCCTTGCAATGCCCAGGTCAACCAGAGAAACCAGAAGCTGCTTGTGCGCAAGCTCTGTTGAACCGTCAGGGAGTTCTCCAGATCAGGAGGAGGAGCGACCGTTGCGCTGGGGGTGGCAGTCTGAACCAAAGCTACTTTTTCCGGAACCTCAGTAAATTGCGCAGCTACAAGCCCAGCAACTAGCCCGATTATCCCGAGGCAAATATTCATCCGTAAGTAGCCCATAGTCTCGAGCATGTGGCCGAATATCGGGGCCATGATTGCCGCAGAAAGCCCGAACATCAAATTCACGATGCCGGAAACCAGGCCCCTTCGCATAGGAAACCACCGTTGGACCGTAGTTAGCGCCGGAATATAAACGAAAGAAGAGGACATACCAACTAAAAAAGCCCACGCATAGACCATCCAAAGACTGGAGGCATACGCCACGAATATTGCATCCAGTCCGCAAATTATCGCGCCAATGGAAATCATGACCCGGGCGCCTAATTTTTCCTGCCAACGCCCGACCAAGAACATGAAAATTCCGACGGCCGCAAGCACAAAAAAGAGAATGTTCCCGATAGAGCCGCGTCCCACCTGCAAGCTCGTTTGCCAGTAGGGGGCCATGACACCTGGAAAGCCGAAAATAAATGCCCCTGGCCAAAAAATTGCCAGTGAACTTCCCGCCACCGCCAGAATTCCTCGTTTGTTAACCGTCATTGGAGGTCTCCTGATGTCCAATATTAGCGTAATAATCCCTGGGACTGGTCGTCATCGTGATGTCGTTTATACCCTATTCCGCGGATTTTCAACGTCCGGCCCTTTACTTCTGTCCTTGCTCCAAGAATCTTTTCCACCAGCCACAGATTTGCTTGAACGTGCTCAGTTGCTGCAGGAATTGTGTATTCAGTTTGGCCGTCAGCCAGAGCTGCAAAGAGAATCAACTGGTCCGCCGCGTGCCGATCGGTACACGCGCCGGAATCCAGATCCTCAACAAGTGAGCGTGCGACAAAATCCGCTATGGCTTCGGACTTTCGGCCCGGCTTGCCTGCCTGATCGGCGCCGAGAATACAGTTGCCCTCGGATTTCGCCCAAACGGCTAGAGCTGCTCCCCTCTGGACGGCCGTCGAATCGTCCATCACCTCTATGTGACAATTCTCAACGCGGGTACGCAAGGCCCGATTACATCGATGAGCCATCCTCCGGCCAACTCTCTGACCGCTGAGATGAGAGGCAAGAGCAACTCCGCCAATTTCTGTCACCTTTCCCCGGTGAGTCATGCGAAGGGGCTTTAGGGAATTCTTCAGAGGGTCGACTTCTGCCAACATTACGCCGCCCCCCTTTGGAACATACCCCGGCCTCTCCATTGTCAGATTCACGTCAGCGCCTATTCGTTTGATGAGAGGGATCAGGACCTTTTGCATATGAAAGAAACTCGGAGCGAAATCCTGAAACAAGCCTCCGACAATAGTGAATCGGCTGGGCGTGTCGGCAAAGAGCGCCGGCGCAATCAGCGTGAAAGCCAACATGGTGGCGGAACCGGCGGTTCCAATATCAAAATGAAAATCCCCGCCCTTCAGCGTTCTTCCTGGAAAGTAGACAATCTCCCGAGAGTCTACAACAGCCCCTTCCACTTTTCCCCCCGAAAAAACGCTGCATGCTTTTACTGCAACAAGGTGCTGGGGCCTTAGTCCCGGTTTGGGACGTTTGGCCCGGATATTGATCATATGGATGGGCTCCCGCTTCACCGTGGCGAGAGCCACTGCATACCTTAGGAGAGTGCCGCTTCCGGAAAGCGTTGACCCGTCGATCTTGATCATGAGAGCCGCCTTCTTTCCGCCTACGAATTCGCTTCGTCACTGCCAATCCGGCCGATCAGCGGTTCCACGCAGTCGGCCCCATCGTAGCTCGCTTTGTTAACCTTGCCACTAACCGGAAACATAATCATTTCTTCCGACGGAAAAGGCTTGAGAATATGTTTCAAGGACTCAGGTGTTTTGATCTCCGGGTTTAACCAGAGTTCATAATCATTTGGCGACAAAATGGCCGGCATACGGTCGTGAATGGGCTGAACGAGGTCATTGGCGTCTGTAGTGAGTATCGTGCACGATTCAATCAGCTCCCCATCAAAGCTCTTCCAGCTCTCCCATAGCCCGGCAAAGGCAAACGGTAGCCGATCGGACAATACCACGAGATAGAGGTCCTTTCCCTTTTCCAGTTTCTTCCATTCGTAAAAACCGTCGGCAGGGATAAGGCATCGCCTCATTTTGAATGCAGCCCGAAACGCCGGCCTATCAGCCGCGGTTTCCGACCGGGCGTTGATAAACCCTGCGCCCATTTTAGCCTCCTTGGCCCAGAACGGTATAAGCCCCCACCTGACCATCTTAAGTTCCCGCAGCGATGTCCCAGCTTTCGGTTTTATCATTGCTACCGGTTGAGTCGGCGCAATATTGTAACGCGGCTCTAACGACGGCGCTTCATCGAGCATGAAATGCTCGGCGAGGCTTTTGCCCGGAGTCATCAACACGAAACGTCCGCACATTGGTTTGCTCTTTTTGCTTTCATAGAAAGCCGGGGACATTTATTCGCGATTCGGGTCTTTTTGCCTTATATAATCCAGAATCTCGCCGCCCATTCTCGAGTGAAGCTCAATTCGCTCATAATCGATGGGCACATTGTTCAAGTACTGTAGAATCAATGCTTCGCCGTCCGACGCTCCAGGCAAAATGCCCGAGAAAAAGAACCCGAGCTTCTCGAATTCCTCCGTCAGACAAAATGTTCCACTGTCCGACATGTTCAGATACATTAAAATCAGATCATAGTGTTTCAAACAGAGTTGCTTCACGAGATTTCTAATCTCGCTAACGATATTTGTCCCATAACGGACAATTTCAATGACCGCGACTCCGGCAGGTATGAAAACCGACGATTTGATTTTGAAAACCGATTCTTCGGCGAGATCCATTTGCATCGGATTTACCGGCGCAACCGCTGCTGCGTTTACACCAAGATTCTTGTAAAGCTTGGCTATAAAAGACCTGTGCTGAGGAGGAGCATAAATCCTCAAGCCGGAGGGGTTTTCAAGATACTGATGCGCGACCACAAATGTTTCCCTTTGGGAAAGCTGCTCGGCTATTTCTTTGAATGAAACGCTCGAGGCCGCATAGCCCAGTAAAATGCCGCAAGCGTGAAATCCGAGACGATCGGCGACTTGCTGAGAAAACGTGTGAGAGGTCACGGCGCGAACATACAGACCCTTCAGCCCCTTTGATCCACCCTGGTTCAACAAGAATTCCGCCAATGCCAGCAGACAGCCGTGGCCGCGAAATTCAGGACGGACCAGCGCGAGACCGATTTCAGCTACTCCGGAATCTTCGGAGTTGAAAATCGCGCAGTGGCCCGCGATTTCACCTTCGGAGGTCAGCGCCACGGCGGAGATCATTTGGCCGCTGGCATTCAGATCGACGATTCGTTCCGGATAATAAGCATATTCGTAAAAATAGGAATAACCGTAAGCGCGGTACACGGACTTCGCAACCTCAATGGCCTCTGAAGGCCTCATGAATCGGACTTCAAACTCGATCTTCTTCAATATTTCGGGACGTGGCGATGGAGGTCGAAACCGCTCAGGTTGGCACGCGGAGAGGTAGTCATCTAAATTTTGGTCCTTGAGATATTTTATCAGATGAACCTCCATGCCTTCAGGGCCGAGATTGCTCACCGCGACTTCATCCACCAGATCTCTCATGGTAGCCACATTCTGCCCGGTCATGGAATCGGTAATCACGACGGTTTTGCCGTATATCAATTCCTCGGCCTCAAATGGCGCTCCCTTTTCTTTGACGATTATTTCCAGCCCGCCAGGAACGCGTCCGCATGAAACATTTATGCTTTGTCGGTCGCCCGGCTCAAAAGCTGACTTAATGATTGCCCTCAATGCCTCTCCCACCGCAGCGCGTAACTTCGACTGTTCGTTTTCATCAAAACCCATATGGCCCGATACCGAGCCGATATAGGCCCCGGCCACCGAGGCATAAGACAAATCAGTGGGGATTTCCAGCTCCGAATATTCGCAAGGTGTTTGCATGTTCCAACCTATCCGCCGGATTTGGCGTCCATCTGCGAGAAAATCCTACTCTTCCGAATCAATGGAGAATCGGGTTGGTAGATACTTGAGCCATAAAATATGTCGGTTATCCATACTTGTTCCACGATTTGAAAATGGGATCTTAGACCAAGGCATAGGAGCCCCACCCAAAACACAGTCGATTTAGCGGAATGACTCATTAGCTTTGAAGTCTGTCTTGACAGCAGCCCAAGAGTGTAGACATATTAGCTAAAGATATTATTGAGGGCCATTTAAATGTCTGCGTTACCTATTGTGGTAGTACCACATGCTGCCTTGGGCGGTAAGGCAAAAAATGTCAACAACATAGATCACCGAATCGTGGACCTGGCCCACAATATGGCGGAGACTATGTACAAAGCGCCCGGATTGGGACTGGCGGCAAATCAAATCGGCGAATTGGTGAGGCTTATTGTTGTGGACTTGGAGTACGCGTACGCGGATCTTAAGGATAAGAAGAAGAACCCTCTTTTCATCATCAACCCCCAAATTTGTGAGAGTGAAGGTGAATCTGTCAGAGAAGAGGGCTGCCTAAGCGTTCCGGAATTCGGAATCGAGATTACGCGAGCCGCAGCAGTCGAAGTGCAAGGAGTGGATTTGAACGGAAAACAAATAAGAATAGCCGCCGATGGATTATTGGCCCGCGTGCTTCAGCATGAAATTGACCATCTAAACGGAACTACTATTCTCGACCATGCCTCTTCTCTAAAAAGGACCCTCTACCACAGGAAACTCAGGAAGCGGGGCAGGAGGAATCAGTGAATCTCAGGGTGGTCTTCATGGGCACTCCTGAGTTTTCTGTTCCCACCTTGGTGGCGTTGCGCTCCAATTTTTACGTCGCCGGGGTGGTGACGCAGCCTGACAAACCGAGGGGTCGGGGCCTGAAAACAATACCCACTGCCGTAAAGAAAATAGCCCTGGAACTAGGATTACCTGTAATAGAGCCGGCTCGAATAGTTGCCACGGAGGTATTGGATACCCTTCATGACTGGAATCCGAACATTATTGTAGTTGCAGCGTATGGAAAAATCCTTCCTGAAATAATCCTGAATTTGCCTTCTCATGGATGCGTAAATTTGCATGCGTCTCTGTTACCGCGCCATCGCGGAGCAGCTCCTATCAGCGGCGCCATACTAGCCGGAGACACAGTGACCGGAGTTTGTACCATTTTGATGGACAGGGGCATGGATACCGGGGATATTCTCCTCAAAGAGGAAATCCCAATCAGCAATGAAGATACCGCCGGAACGCTGCACGATAAACTAATGGAACGCGGGGCCGCCTTGGTGGTCGGTACTCTTCGAGCCATAGTGGAGGGGACAACAAGGCAGTCGCCCCAGGACCATTCGCTGGCTACTTATACCCGACCTGTTTCGAAAGCGGATGCAGCTATTGATTGGAGCCGTGACGCGCAATACCTTGGTCGATTAGTAAGGGCTATGAATCCGTGGCCGGGCGCGTTTTTTGAATTATCCGGAGAAACAATAAGGGTGTGGAAGGCTAGCCCGGAGGAAGGAAAAGCAACGCCTGGGAGGATCCTCTCGTTGTGCGGTGACGGAATTCTTGTGGGCGCCGGAGATGGGATGTTACTGTTGCGAGAAGTTCAGGCTCCGTCGCGGAACCGTGTCGCGGCCATGGAATTTGCCAGGGCGCGAGGTCTCAAAGTCGGGGTTGATCTTCGCCAGAAATCCTTATGATTCGAAAAGCTCCGACAGGGCGGGTATCCTTGCCGGCTGTAACTATAGAACTAATGAAATAAACGATTCGAAATTTAGATAACAGGCCGTTGCCTGCATCAAAAAGGTAGCTTTGATGGGAGATAAAAGATGAATCAAATCAAGACCGTATTGCTCATGGCAGCTTTGGGGGCCCTATTGGTAGCAATAGGAGGCTACATGGGCGGTAAGAGCGGGGCTACTATAGCCTTGGTTGCTGCCATAGCGATGAATTTTGGAAGCTACTGGTTCAGTGACAAAGTTGTCTTGCGGATGTACAACGCGCAGGAAGTCACCGAATCCGAAGCGCCGGATCTTCACCATCTGGTAAGTCAATTGGTGGCAAGCGCAGGTTTACCTATGCCGAAAGTCTATATTATCCCTGACCCATCGCCCAACGCGTTCGCCACCGGACGCAATCCCAGCCACTCAGCTGTGGCAGTCACGGAGGGCATATTGGGACTGCTGACCTGGGAAGAGCTTGCCGGTGTTATAAGCCATGAACTATCGCATATAAAACATAGGGACATTCTGATTCAGACGGTCGCTTCCACCTTCGGCGCCGCAATCACCTATCTGGCGCAGTTCGGCATGTTGTTTGGAGGTGGTAGGGATGAAGAAGGGCGAAGCTCCATCGTGGGTATGCTGCTCATGGCGATTCTAGGACCTATTGCGGCTATGATCATCCAAATGGCTATTTCTCGTTCACGGGAATACATGGCCGACGCGTCGGGAGCGGAGATCTGCGGTCAACCCATGTGGTTAGCCGGAGCGCTAGACAAATTAAGGCGAGGGGTCGAAGCGGTTCCTATGGATGCCGCACCTGCCACGGAATCCATGTTTATTGTCAGTCCTTTTCTCGGCGGCACGATGGCCAAGCTTTTTGCCACACATCCTCCCATCGAGGAAAGGATCGCGAGACTACAACATATGGCCGGGTACTAATCGCCAAGAGCGCGTTCGGGTGGTTTTCCCGATTCCGTGTGGAGAAGCGCGCTGGATTGAAGTCAACAAGATATGCGAAAAAAGTTCTCAGTGTTTTGAGGACGGAACAAGATATGCGAAAAAAGTTATCGTCAGGAGGCAACCGCAGAACAGGCCAGTTCCGATATAATTGCATGATTATGACTGTTTAGCATTATGGCACGCTTGTTGCTCTATCAATAATCGAACAACGACTCCTAACCATACCCTCTTAGCAATCCTCCTCCTATAGGATTGCTTTTTTTTTTTGCTTTTTTGTGATCGTCCATCGCGAAAGCTTCCTTCAAATGGTTTGCAAGAAGATCCTGTCCGTGTCGCTGCTCAATAAAATCGAAACTCTTCCTCCGCGTGCGGCGGTCTTGATAAAAGGGCCGCTCTGGAGATCGGTTAGGTTTTCTTCCGAGCGACAACAGTGATGACTCCGTAGTTCCTGATAAGTTTAGAAAACTGAGCCACCAGAATTCCAAGCGCAAGATCCGCAGCATCAAGAATGAGGTCCAACGGACCCACAGATCGAAAAACTTCGGCGAGCCACGCCCGAACATTCCCCTTGAACTGTCGGTTTCGCAGTAGCGCGACGGATTTGTTGTCGTATCGGCTGCAGTGAGCGTCGTCTTTCCAAAGTTTCAGAAGGCCCAGCCTCAGCAGCCCGAAGGGATAAGCGCTGTAAATAGAGCCTTCGTGACGAACAGACTGAAGCTCCATTCCAAACTTTTGCAGATATTGAGCCACGGAGCGTGGACTAAAAAGCCACAGATGTCGCGGAATGTCTTCAGTGCAACTGCGTCTCATGCCTGGCGCTTCGAAATTGGGGACCACAAAGATAAATTCCCCATCATTCCTGAGAAGCTGAGAAACCTTTTCAAAAAAGGCCGAGGGCCGTCTAACATGCTCTAACAGTGCCCAGGCAGTCACCGCGTCGTATTTTTCCGCAGACAGGTTCATCTCGAGGAAGTCCCCCACTTTTATAGGAAGCGCATGAAGATTATCCCAGGCCATAAGATCTATCCCCTGAACCCCCCATCCTTCTTTAGAAGCGTGGTTGATGAAATCCCCTTGGCCGCATCCTATATCGAGGAGCCTCCCACCTGACACTTGCGGCAAGAGTTTCATCATTCTGCCATACAATTGAGTAAAATCCCTCTTGTCCTTCAGATAATCGGCGGGATAGAGCAAGGGGATACTTTCAACGGTAGGCATAGGGTTTACAAAGGCCATCCCACACTTGCACTCAACCACGTTATATTCCCTGCGCGTGACTGGATCCCATTTGGAGTAAAGCAACGTGTGCTCTCCGGACCCGCACAAATCGCAGTTCACGTATTCAGTGATAATCGAATCCATGCTATTCAAGGAAATCTCCCGATAAGACATTAATTTGATATGAATTTCCGTCAGACGCTCGCCCGAATTTCTCTCCATGAACAGTCCACACCGACAGAGGTTGAGATACCGTTTGAGCGCGCACGGCTATCACTCAATCCGATTCGTCTGATCAAAATTTTCGCACCTGACAAGACATCCAGCTGAGAGCCAACATTTGCTCAAGGTGAGCCACTATTTCACAACAGCGTTGAACATTATATTTCCTTTTTAAATATGATAGGGCATGAATTAGTTATTTTCGACTCAAGAAAGAAAACCGCATGTAAGATTTTGTTGCGTTTTCAGAATCATGTTAATAGGATTTTAGACGAACACCGGCGACATAACCAACCCCTTAGTGGCGAGCAGTCGGCCGAAGGAGATTAAGGATGGAACTCACCGAAGCTCTGATAAATGATGCCAATGAGGATATCATTGAGATCACCTTCTCTGCGGATGAAGATGAATGGCGTGAAATAGCAGGGGCGCTAAAAGAGTCAGATTCCGATCTGGCAACTGAGATTGGGCTTAGGATAATGGAAGCGGTCCGAACCGCGGGCCGGTAACGTGTGTTGTCGAAAAATCGGCATTTAGGGCGAAATTATCTACTGATCGGCAAAATTGGCTGAATAATTGGTGGATTCGTGTGAGCGGCAGACCGAAAATGCATCCGGACAGTAGTCATCGACTTCATTCTGCATGAATAGGCTTCCTGAAAAAACAGGGCATATGTCAATCAAATGTGTCGGATTTCAGCTTTCTGTAAGTCTCCTCGGCTTTATAGGAACTTCTGACCAGCGGGCCGGCCACGACATGTCTGATCCCAACGGAGATCGCAAGTTGGCGTAGCCATTCGAATTCGGCAGGAGGCACAAATCGCTGGACAGGAACCTGTCTACGGGTCGGCCGAAGATATTGTCCAATAGTCAGCGCCCTGCAGCCCACTGTAGCCAAATCGCTGATTACTTCTCTCAATTCTGCGATGGTTTCGCCCAAACCCACCATAATCCCCGATTTGACAATTACATTGACGGCCCTTGCTGAAATAGACTCAACTACTCTCAAAGACCTGGTGTAAGAAGCCTCTGGTCTTAGCGCCGAGTACAGACGCGGAACCATCTCCAGATTGTGGGCGATTACATCCGGTCCTGCGTTAATAACCGTTTCAAGCGCATGAAGGCTTCCCTGAAAATCAGGCACAAGAATTTCGATGCTGGTTGCAGGAGCCAACCTTCGGATGGATCGGATTGTCTCAGCAAAAACAAAAGCTCCACCATCAGACAAGTCGTCCCTGGTAACTGAAGTGATTACAGTATGTCGGAGTCCCAATGATTTGACAGCGCCCGCTACACGATGAGGTTCATCAGGATCGACCGGCTCCGGACGGCCGGCGCAGATTCCGCAAAAGCTGCAATTTCGCGTACAACGATTGCCAAGTATAAGGAAAGTTGCGGTCCGTCTTTCGGAGCAGTCGCCTTGATTAGGACACAATGCTTCTTTGCACACTGTCGCAAGTCCCCTGGCATAGGTCCGGCGGCGCATAGATTCCACAGCGCCAGCGGATGGAAACCGCGAGCGAATCCATTCCGGAAGGAGGCGAGAATGCATAGCACACAGCCCTATTGCGATCGCTGATTCATTTTCTGATTATGGTGTAGTCGCAAAACCCGTCCAAAATCGACCATTTCTTGATTGTGACTGAGACCCCAAGGCATGGGCATCCCTTTACAATTAACCCTCAGAAATTCAGAATAATTAACTTGGTCTAAAATACTCACAAAATTAAGCAGTTGGAGCAATCTTCGGAGGCTAAAAAAATGAAGACCGCCTCCGGTTAGGTATCAAGGGGGGGGAGTCATGATACGAGTAGAAGACGGCCTTTCATAGCTAAAATACTCCTGCCCTATACAAAAGTCAACCCCCGCGGGAAAAAAACCGCGGGGGTGAAGTCGACTCCCTAAGGCCTCCGATACCCACCGGTTCAGCATCCACGATAATGAAAAGTTAATCTTTGTCAAGGAGTAAATGCTGGTTAAAATTGGGGTAGTCCAGCTAACCTTTCTCGATTCTAATTACGTATCATCTATATCAAATTGCGGACCAGCGCGTTCAGAAGACCTTCTTCAGGAATTCTCTGGCGCGCGTCTGTACGAATGCCTCAAGTTATAAATTGTTTCGGCGCCTTCGCCGTGACCGTAAATCGCCACCGCGCTAATTTACATTGACATATGTTGCATTAGCTGTAGCATTTACTGACAGTTCGACAATAAGCCCTGTGCTCATGTTCAAGTCCGCTAGGGAGTAATCGCGTATGGAGGCATCGGAGATCAATTCCCTTCCAACTCTACCGCAGGACAGCCCGGAATATGTCAGACTGTCTTTGGCCGCGGCGATGACGCTGGGGTTTGTTAAAGGTTGGTTTTATCGCAACGCGCGCCTGCGATGCATAAACCTGCTTCTGACATACACCGACGGGTGCAGGGCGAATTGCGCGTTCTGCGGTCTGGCTAACGAAAAATACACATCCCCTGCCTCGCGAAACTTTATTCGGGTGCCCTGGAAAATATTTCCGACTCCGGAGGTGATTGAAGCGATTCAGAACGCGCCGAGTCATGTGAGTCGCGTCTGCATCTCGATGATTACACACCCTCGAGCCAAGAACGACGTGCTCAAAGTCTGTCGACAAGTGGCGGCAACCACCGACAAGTCGATTTCACTCCTGATAGCCCCCACGTTGCTCAAAAGGGATGATCTGAAAACCATGAAAGATTCCGGAGCGGATCGCATTGGGGTTGCGGTTGACGGGGCCACCAAGAAGATTTTCGAGCAATTTCGCGGGAAGCCGGTCCGTGGACCACATAGATGGGACAATTATTGGAAAATTTATGGCGACGCGATCGATATCTTTGGTGAGGGGATGGCGGGGGTTCATCTAATCTGCGGGTTAGGTGAAACCGAAAAAGACCTGGTCTCGGCTATTTCCAAGGCTCGATCCATGGGAGGCTGCACACATTTGTTCTCTTTCTTCCCCGAGAAGGGGTCACTGATGGAAAATCACAGCTCTCCTAGCATTGGGACATATAGGCGAATCCAGTTAGCCCGTTGGTTGATCGATAATGATCGGGGCCAAATAGCATCTATGCAATTCGACTCTCAGGAGAGAATTGTCAGCTTTGGGCTCTCCAGTGTAGAGCTGGATGAAATTATTTTAAGCGGTAAGCCCTTTGAAACTTCGGGCTGCCCCGGTCCGGACGGCAAGGTGGCTTGCAACAGGCCTTACGGCAATGAGAAGCCGGGCCTATTCATTAGAAATTTTCCGTTTGCGCCGGAACCGAAAGACCTGCAAAGGATTGTTGAGGAATTGGCGGACTATCCGGAATGAGACGGTCTAATACTACTGTGTCCCCCGTTCATAGCGCCAGATTTGCCAAGTCTGCCGACGTTTCTAATATTCGAATAAGTTGATGCTGATCCCGTTTGGATCCTTGAGAGACGCGTACTTGATTCCGTCTCGCTGTCCTTCAGTTTCTACAAAAGTTAAGCCTTTGGTCTTGAGTTCCTTAACAGAAAGGCCCAGATTTCCGACCCGAAAACTCATGCCGGATACCCCGCCAGACAAAGCCATCGGCCCTGAAGACTTGTGGTGGCATATCTCGAGTTTATATGGGGCGCCTTCTTTCTCCATACAGACTGTATTGAGTCCCTTAGAGAGCCCTTCCGAGGTCGTGAAACCCAGTTTCTTGTAGAATCCGATGGTTAGGTCCGGGTTGGACGTCGAGATCGGAATAGTGAAGGGATACTGTTCGACAGAAGATTCGGTATATTCTGAGGATTCGGCTTCGCTATTGTGAGCTATCAATAAAGCGAAGACAACAAGAAATATGATTGAGCACGCGAATCCGAAAAACAGCCTTACAGCATGGCCCGCAGGCAACCTCATGCTTATTCAACCTCCTTACAATCTGCAAAAAATGAACAACAGACATCCTTCCGTAGGAAGGCAGGGACAAATATACACAAAAACCAAAATGAAAGCAAGCCTTAAGATGCTTTTTCTTCAATTTGGTAGAGAAAAGCGCCCAAGCCCGTTATGCTTCAATTTTTTCGCACCCTCGGTGGAGGATAACCATTGCCCTCATAGGAAAAAATATGTCATGAAAGGTTTATGACTGCCACAATTCACGGCTTTAAGTCAAGAGCAAAATTGTGCTCTGTACCGGTACGTGATTCTTAAGCTTTTCCAGTTGCAGCTCTATCCGATTTGAAGGCAAACGCGGCACATAGCTCCTCAAAATTCTTAGCTCTGTATTTCTCCCATTCCTCCTGCCGAACGAAGAGTGGCCTGAAGTTTCTGTTCACAACCTTTGCGGAGGCATCTTGGCACCACTGAACAAGCCGTTCCCATTTCAAAGGGTCTTCAAGGTCTTCCCGGCCCTTGATCTCAATGAGCCACATTTCGCCCTCGGTCTCCTTCACCACGAAATCGGGGTAGTAGTTCGCGATGCCGCCCTCTGCCGTACGGTACTCAATTCTGAAGGACGCACTTTGGTAATTCTTGGCGAACGAGATGATGTCGGCGCAGCCGTCAAGGAAGCCGGCAAATTCAAGTTCAAAACCGCTGTCTCCTACAACTTTGTTGAAGATTGACTTCTTCGGAACAACGTACGCCTGGTCGTTCACGACAAAGGGCCGCGTCTTGCTCAATTTGATAGAGTCCCGGATTTCCGTGGTGCCTTTGTCTTTGACCGTCAGGGCATTGATTGCGCTCTTGAAGGTCTCAAGTATTGCTTTCGTGACTGATGTTTCGGATATGTTCCGCAAGACGTTGAGATCGTCCAAGTCCACGGCCCTGTCAAAAACGTAATTCTCCATAAATTCTTTGAGCTTGCCGAACAGGATGTCAAACCCTCCGACTAGCCTTAAGTCTCGCATTATGGCTCTTGCGAAGAAGCCTACTGCGCTTTGGTGGGAGGGAGTGAAGGCCGATTCCATGACCGTTGTATGGCTGAAGCCGTCCCTGTCAATGTCCTTGAAGACGATCTCACGTTTCTCCTCTTCCGAGAAAACTTTAACGGGAAATTTTGGCCTCGGTAACGCCTCTACACCCAGTTCCCCAAGGTCTTTATACTCTCGGTAGATTCGTGGAGCGAGAATGGGCAATTCTATATCCAAGTTGTTGATGTCTTTGGATTCGTTGTCATTGTCCACCTCCACCACCAGAGGCGACTTCGGTTGGCTCTTTCCCCCCATCGGCGCGTATTCAAGTTCCACCCCTTCATTCTTGATGGATTCCACGAAGTCCATAAATGCGCTGGTTCCGACTACGCTCACCTTCTC
>Ga0172371_10002150_pt1 | contig 31415 bp, 20 predicted proteins | sample Lak12m_FD_114543 | JGI IMG/M metagenome (GOLD analysis project Ga0172371, IMG submission 114543) | Freshwater microbial communities from Kabuno Bay, South-Kivu, Congo - kab_022012_12m | ecosystem: Environmental > Aquatic > Freshwater > Lake | place: Democratic Republic of the Congo: South-Kivu...
GAACCCAGGGGGAATACGTTGGCATTTGTTGTCGGCGACAGTTTCAACGACCAGTTCATCATGAAATCGACCGATAACGGCGATACATGGACCAAGACAATCGTGTGGGATTGCCCGTTTGATCTGTGGACAGGTGTCGATTCCACCGGCCATTTTTATAGCTCCGATGGCAATTCAGCGGCAGCAATAGGACCCGATGGCACAGTACATGTTCTCTTTGGCCTTCAGAATTCATCAGGCGACATTGGCGGCGCTACTTACTGGACGATCAACAACGACGGACTGATCTACTGGAATGAGAACATGGATGAGCTCCCACAGGAACTGGATCCTGAAGCTTTGTATGCCAGCGGAAACTATGTTGGCTGGGTGCAGGATACCATGGTATTTTATACCCCGATTGCCCAGTATGCTTTCTTTTATTGTTCGATGAGCAGTATTCCGGCAATCGTTGTAGATGATGCCAACCAGGTATTTGCCTTCTGGTCCAGTATGACAATGAATCAGGACCCCAATACCTTTCTGCTGCGTCATATCTTTGCGCGGGCATCTGTTGATGGCGGGGAAACCTGGCGTGATACAATCGTAAATGTTACAGGCAGTTTCGTACAGCAATGGACCGAATTTGTATTTGCCTCAGTAGCCGGCAAAACGACCGACAAGATCTATCTGGTCGAGCAGGATGATGATCTGGCCGGAACGTTCCTCAAAAGCACGAACTCAGGCTACCAGGGACAAATGGAAGCAACAAATAACAATATCCAGGTTATGGACATATCCAAGGCTGATATAATTCTGTGGCCAACCGGTGTTAACAACAAACCGGCAGAAGATTTTACCGTGTCCCAGAACTATCCCAACCCGGTCAACGGCAGAACAGCGATTGGTGTCAACCTCTCTTCACCGGGGAACCTATCCCTGACATTGACTAATGTTGTTGGTCAGCAGATCTTAAAAACCGACAAAGGATTTGCCGCTACAGGAAAACAACAATTCATCCTTGATGGATCGAACCTTCCTGCAGGGATCTATTTCTATACGGTTACGTTAAATAACCAATCAGTTACAAAACGGATGATTGTTGAGTAACCATCAGCAACCTTTTTAAAAAGAGACTGTCTGGTTTTAGGCAGTCTTTTTTTTTATTTTTTTTACTTTTATTGTACATTTGTTTTTCTCAGTATACCCGATAAACTTGTATGATTAAACGATCAAACGAAGGATTTACACCTCAAAACAAAGAAATCGATTAAGAGTGTCCATTGATCTAAATTATTTTACACGGAATTCAAACCGGTCTACATTTGTTCAAAATTCACATTAATCAAAACAATCAGATCATGAAACAGTTTTTCCTTCTTCTCACAGTTTGCGCTTTCGTCATCAGTGGCTTTGCGCAACTGAAGCCACCCTCTTTCAAGAGGACAAATGAGGTGTTTGCACCGAAACCTGCTCTTCAGCAGGATGGTAATGTTGTAGGCCAGCAAACGTCATACAGCATCTTGTCAACAAAAACGGTGTTGGATGATCAGACCATGGGATTATCTTACTATGATCTTCAAACCAACAACAGTACGCAACCTCGTGTGTATCTCCATGCAGACGGCTCTATCGGAGGAGTTTTTACCATGTCCCATGAGCAGTCAGGCTATACGGATCGTGGTGCAGGCTATAGATTTTATAACGGATCCAGTTGGGGGCCCGAACCTACAACACGGGTGGAAGGAGACCGGGCAGGATGGCCGAACTATGGACCGGTAGGTCCTACCGGCGAGATCATCATTTCTCACCGCAGCGCGACCAATCCCCTCTATGTCAATACCCGTCCGGTCAAAGGGACAGGGAACTGGACAGAGTTGATCCTTGCAGCCCCTGATGGGGCCAGCGGACTTGACTGGCCAAGAATGGTGACCACTGGTCCCGACCATATGTATGTACACCTGATTGCCGTTAAAGGTCCAACCGGAAATGGTGGGGTTGTCTGGAACGGACTTGATGGGGCAATCGTTTACAACCGTTCACTGGATGGTGGGGTTACCTGGGACGGATGGCAATTGCTTGACGGAATGACATCCGCTGAATACCAGGGCTTTTCAGCCGACACGTATGCCATTGCTGCCGAAGGGGATAACATTTGTATCTTGGAAGGAGATAGCTGGAATGACCTCTTCATGATGAAATCAACCGACAATGGCGACACCTGGACAAAGACCATCCTCTGGCCTTGTCAGTACAATCTATGGCCGGGCGGTGACTCTGTGCCTCCGTTCTATGCTCCCGACGGGGCAATTGCCCTTGCTATGGATAAAGATGGCAAAGCTCATGTTGCATTCGGCCATATGCGTGTGGGGGCCTATGCTGATGGATCCCAATTTTGGACCATCAACCACGACGGCATGTGTTACTGGAATGAAAATATGCCTTCCCTCCCGGAGGACCTGGATCCGGAGACCCTTTATGCAAACGGAAACTATGTTGGATGGGTGCAGGATTCGGCCGTCATCTACAATGAGCCGGTTTCTTCCCTTGCATTTTACTATAAATCAATGAGTACATTCCCGGCCTTGGCCTGCGATGATAACAACAATGTATTTCTGGCCTGGTCAAGCATCATAGAAGCACTGGATGTTAACCAGTTTCACTTCAGGAATATATATGCCCGGGCATCCATTGATAACGGGGCTACCTGGCGCGACACGATTGTAAACCTCACGGGCAGTATCTATTACTGGGGACTGGAATGTGTCCATCCCAGTATGTCACCAACATCAGATGATAAAATCTATGTATTGTTCCAGGAGGATGATCAGGCGGGACTCTTCCTGCAAAGCACCAACTCCGGTTATCAGGGTCAATTGTCTCCGACCGCTAACCAATACAGGTTACTCACTCCGAACAAGAACGAAATAATTGTTCCGGGAGTTGGGATCAACGACCCCGGGAAGGTCGCATTCCTGCTTTCTCAGCCCTTTCCCAACCCGGTTTATGATCTTACAAACCTGAAACTCACCCTTTCAAGTCCGACGGAAGTTAGCATGAATGTATATTCCCTGCTCGGACAAAATGTATATAAAAGCCAGGCTGGAGTGCTGTCGGCCGGAATCCACCAACTGGATGTTAATGCCACCGGATTGCAGAAGGGAGTCTACTTTGTTTCCGTAAAAGTGGGCGACCAGATACAAACGCGTAAAATGATCGTTGAATAGAGTTCGTGACCTTCCAGAAAAGATCCCGGTTTATCCGGGATTTTTTCCTGGTTTCCAGGTCCATTGCCAATATGATTATACAGAATTAAAATCTACATTATGAAAAAATTTACCTTCTTACCTGTTACATTAAGCTTCATTCTTCTAACCGGAAGTTTACAGGCTCAGTATTCTGCTCATGCCCGGGAGCAGGCAAAAACCTTTAAAGTGGTAAAACCTGCTTTGAACCAGAAGGGGGAAAATGGCCTCGGTCAGATGCCTGTCAATGCTACGGTCAACACCAAAGCTGTTCTGGAAGACCCGATCCTGATGGTCACCCGTTACGATCTGCAATCCAATGCGTCCAGTCAGAACAGGATCCATCTTTACCCCGATGGAACGGTGGGTGCCGTCACCATGATGTCGCACACCGATGCATTCAGCGACCGGGGTTCAGGACCAAATTTTTATGACGGAGCGGCCTGGGGAACTCCCCCTTCAACCCGCATCGAGTCCTCCAAGGCGGGGTGGCCATCTTATGCTCCCTGGGGCCCAAACGGGGAGATCGTGGTTACCCACCACAACATCGAAGGATTGATCGTAATGACCAGGCCAACCAAAGGAAGTGGCGCCTGGACCGAAATGATCCTGCCCGGACCAGCCGGAGCCGTGGATATCTCATGGCCGCGCATGGTAACCAATGGCCCCGATCATATGAACATCCACATCATCGCCACCACATATACTACATACCAGGGACTTGATCCCTATGCCCTGCTTTATTACCGTTCTACTGACGGGGGGACAACCTGGGATATCCAGCATCGAGTGATTGAAGGCATGACATCCGGCGATTACATCGGTTTTACCTCCGATATGTATGCCTGGGCACAGCCTGTCGGGGATACCCTGGCTTTTGCATTCTGCGATCCATGGATGGATCTGGCAATCATGAAGTCCTATAACAATGGCATGGACTGGGAAAAGATCGTCGCCTGGCCAAGCCAGTGGAACACCATACCTGTTACAGGACTTGTTGACAATTTCTACGCGCCTGATGGTACGATTGCTTTGGCTCTCGACAAGTATGGGAAAGCCCATGTGGCTTGCGGGATGATGTTTTCAGCAGCCAATGATGCAGGTTCAAAACAGTGGGTTCCCAAGTCTGATGGACTTTTGTACTGGAATGAAGATATGCCGCAGCTGCCGGAAGTGCTGGACTGGGATGAACTGGTTGCCAGTGGCAACCTGATCGGCTGGGTGACTGACACCAACGTCTTTTACGTTCCGGATGAACAGATTGCATGGTATTACAACTCCATGACCAGTCAACCGTCAATTGCGGTTGATGACAATGACTTTGTCTTTGTTGTTTGGTCTGGAGTTACTATGCTGACTGATTTAAGCCCCGGAGGCTACCTGCTCCGTCACATCTTTGCCCGGGGTTCTTCAGATTACGGGAATTCCTGGACAAGCAGCCTTATCGATCTCACAAGCGATTTTATCCAGTACAACTGGAGTGAATGTGCCTATCCGAGTCTCTCATGGAATACTGATGACAATTTGTTCGTGGTCTTTCAGGAAGATGGTTTGGCAGGAGTTTACCTAAATGCCTCAAATCCTGGTTATCAGGGCCAGAATGAAATTATTGATAACAACATCCGGTTTTTGAAACCTTCCAAAATGGATGTTCTCTTTCCGGTTGGAACAGGCAAGGAACAGGCTAATACGTTCAGCGTAACGCAGAACTACCCAAATCCGGTGACCAGTTTAGCAACGGTAAAAGTGAACCTCACGCAGCCGGGTACGTTGATGATGGAAGTAACCAATCTGATGGGTCAACGGATAGAGACCTTTTCAAAGGGAAGTTGCTCAGCCGGAAACTATTATTTCACTATAAGCGCCAAAGACCTGAGTCCAGGTGTATATTTTTACACTGTTACCTTCAACAACTCGAAGGTGACGAAAAAGATGATCGTAGAGTAGTCACACATGTACATATTTATCGTAGGGGTTATCTTAAAAGTACTTAACCACGAAGGACTCAAAGGATTACACGAAGGTTCCCAAAGGAATAAAGTTTGATTCTCAGCCCCTTAGTGCTCCTTTGTGTTGTACTTCGCGTTCCTTTGTGGTTTATTTTCTTTTTTTGAGACAGCCCCTACGTGTTTTACTGTCGCCCCTGTATTATTTTTATCTTTGCTCCACCAATTGTTGTAAAATGCTCGTCCGCGAAGTTAAAACCCTCATTGGCAAAGATGTAAAACTGGAGCTCAAGCAGAAGTATGTCCTCAATGGTATCCTGCTTTACCTGCTCTCAACCATTTTTGTTGCATACCTTGCTTTTGAAGAATCTATAACCCCCGAGACCTGGAACTCATTGTTCTGGATCATACTGCTGTTTGTCGGCGTAAACGGCATCAGCAAAAGTTTTGTCCAGGAAAGTCCGGCGCGCTATATCTATTATTACACAATTGCCAGTCCCCAGGCGGTGGTTCTCTCCAAGATCCTGTATAACCTGATCCTTATGGCTATCCTTTCCCTTCTGTCATTCGGGATGTTCCTTCTCCTGATGGGGAACCAGGTGGTGAACATTGAACTTTTCATCCTTGCACTGATCCTGGGCAGTTTCGGTCTTTCATCCATCCTCACCATGGTGGCTGCCATCGCTTCCCGTGCCAGCAATAACTTCTCTTTGATGGCAGTACTCAGTTTTCCTATCATCCTCCCCTTGCTGCTCACCCTGATGAAGATCTCAAGCATGGCCCTTTCCGGCCCGGAATGGCCCGGGACCGGCGGACCTCTCATCATCCTTGTCACGATCAACCTGGCGGTAATCATTCTTGCCTATTTATTATTTCCGTATCTTTGGCGGGACTAAAAAAGAAGTCGGAAGTCAGAGGTACGAAGTTAGAACTGGAAGTTAGAAGTATGAAGTTCGAAGTAATTTATTTGTAGCGATTTCCTTACTAATGGCAATGATGGCAATGATGTGCAATGATGTGCAATGATGAGCAATGATGGCAATATAAAAGGTCTCTGGTGGAAGCTTCTTGCGTTCCTCCTTCTCCTCTACGCCGTGATCTACGGCTTTATCGTTCCGGTGCCCGAAACAATGATAGCCGGATCTCTGCGAAATGTCTTCTACCATGTAGGGATGTGGTTTGGCATGATGGCTATGCTTGCGACCTCATTCATATACAGCATCCGGTATCTCAGGGGATTTCATGAAAAAGAGGATGTGGTAGCAGTTGAAGCAGCCAACGTGGGTGTGATGTTCGGGATTCTTGGCCTGATCACCGGGATGATCTGGGCCAAAAACACCTGGGGAGCCTTCTGGGTGAGGGATCCTAAACTCGACGGAGCGGCTGTTGGCATGTTCATCTACCTGGCTTATATGGTCCTCAGGGGTTCAATTGACGACATCCATAAACGGGCGAAGGTATCTTCCGTATTTAATATTTTCGCCTTCGTCCTCTGGATCGTCTTCGTGATGGTCCTTCCACGAATGTCAGGATCTACGATTCATCCCGGTCAGGACGGAGCGCCGGTAATGGCACTGAATCTTTCATCCTCCACACGCGTTGTCTTCTACCCGGCCATGGCCGGATGGATACTTCTGGGCTTCTGGATCATGAATTTACGGGTAAGGATCAGAAAATTAACCATGTCAAACGAGGCATGAGGCACAAGATACCGAGCACAGAGCATAGGGCACAGGGCACAGGGCACAGGGGCCTATTTCGCTATTTCACCATTGCCACTTCAATACCTGCTTCACCTCGTTCGCAGATTCGGCTCCTCGCAACAAGTTTCCCCATTTCACAATTTTACATATAACTTATGAATCCAGATAGTAAAATATACATCGTCGTTGCCGTACTGGCTGTGATCCTGGTCGGAATCTTTATTTACCTGTTCATCATGGACAGAAAAGTGACCAGGTTAGAAAAAGAGATGAAAGAGAACCAGTTGAAAAAGCATGAGGGAGGACTGAAAATATGAAGACAATCCATATCGTGATCATTGTTCTGGTTGTTGTTGTGGTGGCAGTGGTGATCTCGACGATCTCCGACTCGAGCACCTATGTCAGTTTTTCCCAGGCCGCTGAAAAACCAAACAAGGAGTTTCATGTGATCGGAACACTAAGCCCCGGTAAGGAACTGATCTATGATGCCGAGAATAATCCAAATGAATTTATTTTTTATATGCTGGACCAGGATGGTGCTGAAAGAAAAATTATATACCACAACTCGAAACCGCAGGATTTTGAACGGTCGGAGCAGGTGGTGATCATCGGTTCGATGAAAAACGATTCGGTATTCGAAGCCAAAAGCCTGCTGCTGAAGTGTCCGTCGAAGTACAATGACGAAGAACAACCTGAAAAATTCAGAGAGCAGAGTTTTGGCTCATCAGATTGAAATCCAGTTCATTTATTCTCAGAGAAACCGGATTCCTGGCAATACATCCCACGGGGCTGGGGATAGAAGTTGCTGATCTATTGGTCTTTAAATAGTATGTCTTATACAACTCTCACCGGTTTTATTTCAGCGCTTGAGGCTGCGGGCGAATTGGTCCGCATAAAGGAGTTCGTTTCCCCGAACCTCGAGATCACAGAAATTACCGACCGGATTTCCAAACAAAACGGACCCGCCCTTTTGTTCGAGAACAACGGAACGGAATTTCCTTTACTGATCAACGCGATGGGTTCGGAAAAAAGGATGTGCATGGCCTTGGGTGTTGATAGCCTGGAGGATATCGGCCGGGATATTGATGAGATCCTGAAAGCATTCCTCTCCCCAAAACAGAGTTTCATGGAGAAAATGCGTACACTCCCCTTATTGCAGGAACTAGCTTCATGGATGCCGAAAGTCAAAAAGGGGAGAGGCGCGTGCCAGGAGGTAGTGATGCAGAGTCCCGATCTGACAAAACTTCCTGTCCTCACCTGCTGGCCCGCCGACGGAGGGCCGTTTATCACCCTGCCTTGTGTGCATACAGTCAGTCCGCAGTCCGCAGTCCGCAGTCTGCAGTCCGCAGTCTGCAGTCCACAGTCCGCAGTCTGCAGTCCGCAGTCCACAACAATACGACGGCCCCATGGCGCCACGGCACCACGGCCCCATGGCGGTACGGCGCCATTGAGGAATCTGGGTATGTACCGCATGCAACTCTTCGGTCCCGATCTGACCGGAATGCACTGGCACCTGCATAAAGGCTCGGCAAATCACTACCAGAAATATAAGGAATTCGGAATGCGGATGCCTGTCTCTGTGACGCTGGGAGGTGATCCCGTTTGCACTTATGTGGCTACTGCTCCTCTCCCGGAGAACCTGGACGAATACCTGCTGGCAGGATTCCTGAGAAAGAAAAAAATGGAATTGGTCAAATGCCTGACCAACGACCTTGAAGTTCCTGCAGATGCCGATTTTGTAATTGAAGGATATGTGGATCCTGAAGAAGAGCTGATACTGGAAGGCCCGTTTGGCGACCACACCGGTTTTTACTCACTGGCCGGCTACTTTCCGAAGTTTCATGTAACCTGTATCACACACCGGAAAGGGGCAGTTTACCCGGCAACAATCGTCGGGATCCCTCCCCAGGAGGATGGCTGGATTGGGAAAGCCACCGAGCGGATATTTGTCAAACCGCTGAAGATGAGTGTAGTTCCTGAACTTACCGATATGCATATGCCCGTTGAAGGGGTGTTTCACAACATCGTGCTTGCAAGCATCGAAAAAAATTATCCAGGTCAGGCCGAGAAGGTGATGAATGCCTTTTGGGGGGCAGGTCAGATGATGTTCAACAAGATCCTCGTTATCACTGATCCCGATGTGGATCTAACTAACTACAGGGAGGTTGCCAGGGCGATCTCAGATCAGGTCGATCCGCTGCAGAATATCCTTTTCAGCCGCGGCCCCCTGGATATCCTCGACCACTCCAGCACCAACTATGCCTCCGGCAGCAAGATTGGCATCGATGCAACTAAAAGGGATACGGGATCCAGTCATTTTACTGGCCACTCCCCCGGCCCCTCCACTGAAGGAGAGGGGAATAAGGCCCTTTTAGGGGGTTTGGGGGCTTTTTCTGCCATCCCTAATCCCGTAACCGTCAACGACTCCCTCCTGCAGGACGGTATTTCGTTCGTGATTATCTCTTTCAGGAAGAATCAGCCTGCTCATGCACGGAAACTGGCAGCGGAGTTGGTTGCAGCAGGTGTTCATAAGGATGCACGGTTCATTGTCATGGTGGATGAGCAAGTGGATCCTTTCGACCTCCGGACAGTGGTCTGGCTAGCTGCCAACAACATTGACCCGCTGCGCGACTGCTTCTTTGCGGAGAAGGATGGAGAGAAAGTCATTCCCCTCTTCATCGATGCCACCCGGAAAAGCCTTGAACTGGATGGTTTCATGCGGGATTGGCCCAATGTGATCATCATGAATGATGAAACAATTGACAAGGTTGACAGGCTGTGGCCTGCGTTAGGATTGGGACCTAACATTTCCTCCCCTTCAATGCGATACAAACCATTGGTTTTCAAAGAGGGACCGATATCTTAACTTTCTTTAACATTCGTTTTGAAAGAATTACCTATTTTTGTTGGTTAAATTTCCGATATGAGAAAATTCTTACGCTTCTTCTTCTTTGTTATTACAGTGTTTTCTGTTTCTTTTGATCTTTCTGGCCAAAACTGTATTGTAAAAGGAAAAGTCACGGATGAGAATACCTCGGAGATCATGCCTTTTGTCAATATCGGCATAAAGGGATCCTCAACGGGAACTTACAGCGACAGCAGCGGGATGTTCCATCTGGAGGTTCCCAGAGGAGATCATACACTTGTAATAACCTGCATTGGCTATGACCGGCAGGAGCGGCAGGTTGTTGTGAACGGGCAAAAAGAGATCACGGTGAATTTTGTCTTGTCGCCGGTGACCCAGGAACTGCAAACGGTGGTAGTTTCGGGTTCAAAATACGAACAGAAGATTGAAGAATCCATCGCATCTATTGAGGTCCTGAAATCCCACGCCATTCATGCTTCAAATCCGCAAAGCATCGACAAGGCTATCGATAAGATGCCCGGGATCACGATCATTGACAACGAACCGCAGATCCGTGCAGGAAGCGGATTCAGTTCAGGTCTGGGGAGTCGGGTGATGGTGATGGTTGATGAGATGCCCATGCTCCGGGGTGATGCCGGACGACCCAGCTGGGGATTTCTTCCCGTAGACGATGTTGAGCAGATTGAGGTTGTCAAGGGAGCTGCTTCGGTGGTCTATGGGTCATCGGCCATCACGGGAGCCATCAACATACGTACCGCTTACCCCAAAGACAAACCGGTTACAAAGCTAAACACCTTTCTGGGGATTTACAGCACCCCATCAAGGAGTTATGCCACACCATGGACTGGGTTGAATCCATTGATCTATGGGATCTCACTCTCTCACCTGCAGAAGTTTGATAATTTCGATCTGGGTGTCGGAGCCTCCTATTATAACGATCAGGGATATGTTGGGGGGACTCCTGAAGTGATGCCGGACTCCGTATTTAACAAAGGTGAATTTGAACATCGGGCCAAGATTTATTTCAATACCAGGGTGCGGAATAAGAAAGTTCAAGGGCTCACTTACGGACTGAATGGCAGTTTCATGTACAGCGACAATTCACAGACGTTCTTCTGGTATGATGCCGATACCAACATTTACAGGTCATATCCGGGTGCCCTCTCTCATTTTAAGGAATTCACTTTTTACGCGGATCCCTATATCAAGTACTTTAATGATAACGGCAACAGTCACAGCTTCAAAAACAGGATCTATTATGGCAACACAAAGGCCAACAACGACCAGTCGAACCGGTATCTGACGCTGTATAGCGAATACCAGTATACCAAAACATTCAAAAAGGTCGGCGGAATGGTCCTGATCGCCGGCCTGATGAATACATATTCTCAATCGTACGGCCAGGTGTTTTCAGGCATCCTGGCAGCTGATGGTACGACAACTGCCGGTGAATTCGGCTCGTATCAATCCGAGAACCTGGCTGTTTACATGCAGTTCGAGAAGAGGTTTTTTGACAGGATTACCGTGCTGGTCGGAGGTCGTTGGGAATATTACCAGATTGCGGATTTCTATGAAAACAAGCCTATTTTCAGGGCAGGTCTAAACCTGAAGGCAAGCAAAAACACGTTTATCAGGGCATCCGTAGGACAGGGATACCGGGCTCCCAGCATCGGAGAACGCTATATCACTACAAACTCGGGCGGATTCGGTTTCTACCCGAACCCTGCCCTTGCATCAGAAACCAGCATTTCTTATGAACTTGGAGCGAAACAGGTGTATAAAATCGGGAAATTTGCGGGAATGGTTGATGTTGCTGGTTTCCTGGAGAACTATGACAACTATGTCGAATTCAATTTCGGGGTATGGGGAAACGGCCCTATAACCAAAAGCACCGGTTTCAAATTTCTTAATACGGGTCCTGCCCGAATCTACGGAATAGACGGTACTGTGGCCGGGGAGGGAAAGCTGACAAGGACCCTGGATATATCAGTTCTTCTGGGTTATACCTATTCGGTTCCGATTGCCCTGGATCCAAACCTGGTGTATTACGAACAAAAAGAGACCAGCACAGGGAATGTAAGGAAATACACCTACATCAATACTTCCTCTGATACCAGCGGTTACGTCCTGAAATACAGGATCCAGCATCTGGGGAAAGCTGACCTTCAGCTTACATTAAAAAAACGATACTCTGCCGGGATCACAGGGAAATACTACGGGTACATGAAGAACATCGATATATTCCTGTACCAGCTTGATCAGCCCAAAGCGATGCATTCCGGGATCATTAAATATCGCGAGGATCACCACAAAGGAAACTTTATCGTTGATTTCCGTTTGAGTGTTCTTGTGCGTGACTTTAAATTCTCCTTCCTGGTAAATAACCTCTTCAATACAGAATATTCACTGCGACCCATAACAATCGAAGGACCCCGTTCAACATCCTTGCAGGTTGTGATGACCATTTAACCAATTAATCTTTTAGTAAAAACCACAAAAACAGATCATATGAAACGACTTTTTACACTCTTTGCAGTTATCTTCCTGGCACAAGCCGGGATGAGCCAATCGGCTTTGCCAAACGGCAACTTCGAATTGTGGGAACAAAGCCCGTACGGGCCCTGGTTTGAACCAGGCGGTGGGTTTTTTAAAACCCTTAACATTCTGGACACCATTCAACTCCCTCCCGGTATCACCGCTTTTCCCGTGACTGACCCGGATTCGGTTCATTCGGGGAATAAAGCCGCCGGATTGAGAACGCAGAGGATCGATGCCATGGCAATCCTGATCCCCGGAGTAATAGGAACGCTAACGATTGATTGGGCCAACTCACGCGCCATCCTGGGAGAACCATTTACCTGGACAACCAAACCCGAAAGGTTTCAGGGTTATTACATGGCCTTCCCGGTTTCCGGCGACTCTATTGGCGCTATTATTCTCCTTTCAAAATGGAACAGCAGTGCCCACCGGCGCGATACAATTGCTTATACCAAATTGATTTTCCATGGCGTTGTTGATTCATACACCGAATTCGATGAATCAATCGGCTACTGGAATAATACCGTGATGCCCGACTCAATCACCATATTGTTGCTCTCATGCGGAGGATACAATGCGTCGAATATGTTCGGTTCGGTAGGTCAGGTGGGTAGCAAGGCCTATTTCGATGATGTAACGCTGACCAACATCGCCGGGATTGACATGCTTCTGATGCCTGATGTGGATGTGACCCTGGCCCCAAACCCGGCTTCCGATCATATCACAATCACACTGAGTGAGAAGATCAGAAACGGACTCTTTGAGGTATACGATTCACAGGGTAAAAAGATCACCGTTTTCACACTGAACTCTGCTTCCGAATCGTTCAACGTCAGTTCACTGAAAAGCGGCACATACTATTACCGGGTGACTGATGGTTCGAAAAGCATGAACACGGGTACCTTTGTCATCCTGAAATAATCTCTTTAACTTACTACAACATGACTGAAATCACCAGCTCGAAAATGGCTATGGAGCTCGAAAACAAGTACGGAGCTCATAATTATCACCCGTTACCCGTTGTTCTGGCGAGGGGCCAGGGAGTATTTATGTGGGATGTTGAAGGGAAACAGTATTTTGACTTTCTATCCGCATACTCTGCCGTCAACCAGGGACATTGTCATCCCCGTATCGTCAATGCACTGATTGAGCAGGCACAGACACTGGAACTTACTTCCCGGGCTTTTTACAACAATGTGCTTGGCGTTTATGAGAAGTTTGTCACGGAATATTTTGGATACGACCGTGTGCTGCCGATGAACACAGGGGCCGAAGGAGACGAGACCGCCCTGAAACTGACCCGAAAATGGGCTTACAAGGTGAAAGGAATTCCCGAAAACCAGGCGAAGATCATCTGCTGTGAAAATAATTTCCACGGACGTACCATCACAGTTGTATCCATGTCGACAGACCCTGATGCACGGAAAGACTTCGGCCCTTTTACACCCGGGTTTATCACGATCCCATACAACGACCTTGCCGCCCTGGAGAAAGCGCTGGAGGATCCGCATGTAGCAGGATTCCTGGTAGAACCGATCCAGGGGGAGGCCGGCGTTTTTGTCCCGGATGAAGGATATCTGAAGAAAGCGTATGAACGTTGCAAGGCAAAAAACGTACTGTTTATTGCCGACGAGGTGCAGACGGGGATCGCCCGCACAGGGAAATTGCTGGCCTGCGATTGGGAAGGCTTCAAACCTGATGTTCTGATCCTGGGCAAAGCGTTGTCGGGAGGAGTCTATCCGGTGTCAGCCGTGCTGGCGGATGACGAAGTCATGCTAACCATTCATCCGGGAGAGCATGGATCCACTTTCGGTGGCAATCCTGTTGCCTGCAAAGTAGCCATAACGGCCCTGCAGGTGGTGAAAGAGGAGAAACTGGCCGGGAATGCAGAAGCCATGGGTAAGATCTTCCGCGAAGCCTGCCGGAAGATTCAATCCCCTTTTATCGAGCTTGTACGCGGCAAAGGATTGCTCAACGCCATAGTCATCAGGCCCCGCAATGGTAAAACCGCATGGGATGTATGTCTCCGGATGAAGGAAAATGGCCTCCTGGCAAAGCCGACCCACGACCATATTATCAGGTTTGCACCACCGTTGATCATCAATGAGCAGCAGATCCATGAGGCTGTGGAGATCATCACGAAGTCGCTGAAGGAGCTGGAATAGAATTCATTTTTTGTCTGTCGGAAAGGCAGAAAAACTAGCGAAATAGCAAATAGCGAAATAGCGAAATTTTTGCCTTTTTTAATTTTTCATTTGATATGAAAAGATCTCATTTACTTGTAATGATTATGGTCTCCATTATCATTGAGGGGTTCAATGGATATGGATGCACTAACCTCATCGTTACCAAAGGTGCCAGCAAGGACGGATCGGTAATGATCACCTACGCGGCTGATTCGCATGTGCGGTACGGCGCTCTCGCTTTTTACCCCGCCGCCGACCATCCGGCCGGAACGATGCTGGATATTGTGCATTATGAAAACGGAAAAGTGACCGGTCAGATCCCCGAAGTATCGCATACCTACTCTGTTATTGGCCTGATGAATGAACACCAGGTTGCGCTGGGTGAGACGACCTGGGGCGGGTTGAAAGAACTTGGTTCACAGCCTGATGCTTTCCTTGACTATGGTTCATTGATGAAAATAGCGTTGCAGCGTGCAAAAACAGCCAGGGAAGCGATCCGCGTGATCACCGACCTGGTAGCTGAATACGGCTATTCAACATCCGGAGAGTCTATTTCCGTTTCCGACGCCAACGAGGCCTGGATCCTGGAGATCATCGGGAAAGGCGAATTTGAGAAAGGGGCTGTTTGGGTGGCTCTGCAGGTCCCCGACGGGTACATCTGTGGACATGCCAACCAGGCCAGGATCACAACCTTCCCGTTTATGAAAGAGAACAAATGGAGTGATCAGAACCAAACCTGTTTTCATTCAGCCGATGTGATCAGTTTTGCCAGGGGACATGGCTTTTATTCAGGTGACGACGCTGCTTTCAGCTTTTCCGATGTTTACAATCCGGTGGAATTCGGAGGTGCGCGTTTCTGTGATGCCCGGGTGTGGACTTTCTTCCGCAGGCATAACAGGAATATCAGGAACAATGCAGCGATCACCGAATATGCCTGCGGGAGGGTGGAACATCTGGAGCAGTATCCAGACGGGCAACCAAATCCCAACGGATTTGCTTCCAACAGGATGCCGTTATGGGTGAAACCTGATGAAAAGGTCTCTCTCGAAGATGTAATGTATGGTATGCGCGATCACTTTGAAGGAACTCAACTACAGTTTGATGACGGGATCGGGGCGGGTCCTTTTCATCTTCCTTACCGCTGGCGCCCCATGGTCTTTACCATCGACAGCAACACATACTGCAACGAACGGTCGATTGCCACCCAGCAAACCGGGTATAGCTTCGTAGCTCAGTCAAGGGGCTGGCTTCCCGATCCCATTGGTGGGATATTCTGGTTTGGTGTCGACGATACCGATGGTTGCGTATATGCTCCCATGTATTGCGGCATGACCGAAATACCTTACAGTTACACATGGGGCAATGGTTCCATGATCAAATGGGACGACAGATCCGCATTCTGGACCTTCAACCTGGTGAACAACTGGACCTACACCCGGTACGATTTAATCCATCCCGAGGTGGAAGCCTATCAGCAGGAACTTGAAGCCAAATTCATTGCGGAAGTTCCATCAGTGGACACCAAAGCCGCTGACCTCTATAAAAAATCTCCGGCAGAAGCCCGGGAGTATATCACCCAATTTTCTGTCAGCACCGGAGAACAGCTCGTTGCCGATTGGAAGGAATTCTTTCATTACCTTTTCATGCGTTATATGGATGGCAATGTTAAACAGGCCGAGGACAGAACGTTGCTGGATAATGGCAACGGTAAAGGGATCCCTCCGGGCCCTTCCCAACCAGGCTACGGTAAAGAGTGGGAGAAGCTGATGATGCAGAATACCGGCACGAGGTATCATGCAGAGCATTGATGACCCCATTTGCCCCTATGTCCCCTTCAGTGGGTTTGGGGGCGAGCAAGGGATTTAGGGGTCAAAACGCAGCGATCAATTTCAGATTGAACGTCCTTGGCGTCATGTAGTTCGGAATGGCATACTGGCGGTTGGTGATGTCGGTGACCCAGAGGTAGGAGATGGTGTTGCTGAGCTGCAGCAGGTTGAAGATCTCCAGGGATACCCACATCGAGTTGAAAGCACGAAGTATATTTTTGGGGTTTTTAAACCGGGTCCTCTCGCCAATAAGCTGCTTCGAGATGCCGATGTCGACCCGCTTGTAGGCTGGTAGCCGGAGGGTGTGGGCCGACCGGGGTGAATCCGGAGGACCAACAGGGAGGCCTGTCCCGTAAAAGAGGGTCAACGCAACTTTCCAGGTGGGAAATTTTGGGATATAGTCCTGGAAAAATATACTCAGGTTCACGCGCTGGTCTGTCGGCCTGGGGATCCACGATCCTTCAAAATACTCTTCAGTCTTCATGAACGAGAGGCTGGCCCACGACTCAGCGCCTTTCACGAATTCCCCGTTGATACGGAAGTCGATCCCCGTGGCATACCCATGTGCATCGTTGGTTCCGTAATACCTGATATTTAGGTTGTCAATCTCATAAGGGATGAGGTTCCTGATATATTTGTAGTAGCCCTCAGCCACGAATTTGAAAGGCCTTCCCCATGCCTTGAAATAGAGATCGCTGCCTGCCACCACCTGGATGGATGTTTGCGCTTTCAGGTCGGGTACAAGGTTCCCTTCCAGGTCAGTTAGCTCTCTGACGGTTGGAGGTTGAGAATAATACCCCGCAGAGATCCTGAAAGTGGTCTCGGTTCTCCAGTGCGGTTTGAACGCCAGGTTGATCCGCGGATTGATGTTCACCTGGTTGTTATAACTGTACCAGATTGCACGCACCCCGGCAGTGAGCGCAATATCTGTTTGCATCAACCTGAAGGTCCATGTATCCTGTCCAAAAGCAGAGATCAGGCTGGCATTGAGATCCTGTGTTGTTTTGATCACATTCTTCAGGATGAACGGATCATGGTTGGGATTAGGGTAACCAATGGAGTCGATCGGACGTGGAAGAGTGTAGCCGGCCGAGTCCTGCAGTTCCCATTCATTCATCCGGCTTTCGAAAAAGGCATACTGGTAACGGATGCCCCAGTCGATCTGGTTGATGTTTTTCTCCAGGGACCCCCTGTGATCCAGACTGAAGACAGTGGCGTTCAGGTAATTGCGGGCATGGTCCATGTAGGCGCCTACTCCCAGGATCTCAGTCACCTCTCCGTATTCCGAGCTTCCCTGGAATGTTTCCAGTTTTCCGATCCAGTATTCGCCCGAGATGTCGTAAGTCTCACTTTCATCGGTTTGGTAAACATTTGAGATAAAGCGGAGCTTCATCTTTTCCGTTGGCCTGTAGGTAAGTGTAACTCCTGTAAGCCAGTTCTGGTAGCGATCTTCCTCCCGGCCGTCAAAATAGATCCTTATTTTGTATGCTTCATCCAGCGTCCCGAAACTTGTCTCACGGGTTTCAGGGATGAGGTTAAAATGGTTGTTTGAATAGTATCCAAGCACCGAGATCTCGACCTTGTCGGAAACATCGTAATAGAGCATCCCCTGGATGTCAAAGTAACGGGGTTTGTAGTTCCCTTTCGTATCGAGGCCTTTCAGGAAGTAGGTGTTGGTTTTGTACCTGGCCCCGATAAGATAGGAGAACCTCTTTTTTGCAAAAGTTCCTTCAAGGTGTGCGTTTGCGCCCATCAGGCTGACATCAAAAGAACCGGCAAATTCACCGGGTTTCCTGTAGCGGATATCCAGCACGGATGAGAGCTTGTCGCCATACTTTGCATCAAACCCCCCGGCTGAAAACAGGATGCCCGAAACAAGATCGGGATTCAGGAAACTCATTCCTTCCTGCTGTCCCGACCGGATCAGGAACGGCCTGTACACTTCAATGTCATTGACAAACACCAGGTTTTCGTCATAGTTCCCGCCTCTCACCGAGTACTGGGAACTCAGCTCATCCCGCGAGGAAACCCCGGGGAGGGTCTTGATAATGTCTTCAACGCTGGCATTGATCGTAGGGATGAACGTGATGGTTTTCGGGTCGATCCGGTTGAAGGTGCTGGTACGCAGTTGCTCGTCTTTCACTTCGATTGTGCTGAGCTGTGTGGAGGTTACTTTCAATGTGATTTTGACAGTATATTTCTCGCCGGGCTGCAGGTTCACAACGATCGAATCCTTTTCATACCCGATAAATGAATAGAGGATCACTATCTCCCGGCCGGCAGGGACCTCCAGTGTAAAACGACCCTGCCTGTTTGTTGTGGTTCCGATAGTGGTTCCCTTTACAGCCAGGTTCACATACTCAATCGGAGTTCCCTCTTCATTGATTACAGAACCCTCAACCGTTCCGGTCTGGGCGTACAAGTTCCAGGTGCTGAGGGTCAGAAATACGGTGATGATTGTAACCAGTTTATACATGGTGTAATCCGCTCCTTTTGGTCTTTTCTTGTGATGCTTATTCGTCGTAGGTTTTACGTTTGAATTTCCCCTCTTTCCAGGCTTTGATGAATTGCGCCCAGGCGAAGGGATTGAAGATGGAGAATGGTTGCTGCTGACCAAAGTAGTAAAGTTTGCTGGTTTGGTTTTCAATGTAGTTGTTGTAGTTCATCCTTCCGTCCATCGGCATCTGATCAGCCATCATCATGATCTTGGCGGCTGAAAGGTTTTTACGTGCCCGTTCCAGGTCGTCATCGGGGATATGTAGGTTCAGGAAAGCCTGTTTGAAATCTTCATATGTCGGCCAGGGAAAGATGATGGCAGCCGCCAATGTAAGGGTGTCAGAGGTCATGAGCTGGATCAGCGAATACCGTTGATTGTGAATGGTGTCGGGGATGATGAACGAAGCAGGTTTGTAGCCCAATGCATTGAAGAGGATAGTGTCCCCTCTGTGAGCAACAAAGGAGAAGTATCCCATAATATCGCTAGAAGTACCTTCACGGCTTGTTTTCACGATGATCGTTGTGTACGGGACGGCCGAAAGGCTGTCAGCAGTGATCGTAATGCCTGTGAATTGGACCAGGTCTGTATCCTGTTCTTTTTCCTGTGCCTTACTTCCGGATCCGATACACGTAAATATAATTGTAATGATCAGAAGATGAAGGCGATGATTCATTCAGGCAAAATTAAAAGAATGTACTGGTTAATCAACGGAATTAACCCTGTTTTATTTCTGATCCCGGGCCCAAAATAACTGTCATTCGGTATAATTGATGACTAAAAACAGGTGTAACGTCCTCCTGAAAACAGGTAGGGGCATCCTGACAGGATGCCCCTACATAAATTTTTACGCGGAAGTGCCCTTGCCGGACATCCGGAATATGGCAATTATTTCGGCAGGAGTCCGTTTTCCCGCGCCTCTTTGAGGCAAACGGAGATCCCTTTTTTGTTGATGTTACGGATACCTTCGGTAGAGACTTTCAGGGTAATGAACTTATCTTCCTCGGGAATGTAGAACCTCTTGGTTTGCAGGTTGGGATGGAATACCCGCTTGGTCTTCTTGTTTGAGTGAGAGACTTTGTTCCCTTTCATGTATGTCTTGCCCGTAATTTCACAGATCCTTGCCATGACTATATGCTTAAAGAATTGATTTTCAAAAATGGAGTGCAAAGATCGAAAGAATAATTCAGATTTGCAAATGCGCGGTGAATTATTTAGATCAGAAAGTGGGAAAACAGTGCAGCAGAAGTTATGAAAGAAAGATGAATGTGAATTCGGCACAATACAATATATCGTACGCTGGAACATATTTTTTATGTACAATCCTATGAAAAATGTAATTTTATTGTCTCTGAAGTGTCGTTTTCCTAATTCCCTTTCCATGAGGAAACTCGCTATTCTCCTGATCCAAATTCTGTTTTTGCTTTCCGCGGATTGTTTCAACCAGAATTGCGGTTCTCTGGATTCCCGTGCATTTATCGCTCCAGATACAGTATGTCAGGGGAATGAAGTAGTGGTGACCAACACCACCCCGGGGAATACATTCTACTGGAACTTTTGTACCGGCAATACGACCTATCTGCCTGACGGCATAAATATGGGCGACCCGGGGGGATATATGCAGTCGCCGTATTACATCCATACCGTTAAGGACAGTAACCTGTATTATTCATTCGTTTCAACCTCGCAAACCGGAGAGTTGATACGCATGTTTCACGGTACTGACCTTATCGGGTACGTGGATTCTGTGACCAATCTCGGAGGATTCGGGGTTCTGAACTTCGACATCAGGGGCATGTGTACAGGAAACGACAATGGCTATTGGTATCTCTTCGTTGTAGACGGATCAACGGTTTTACGCCTGGACTTCGGAAATTCCCTGATGAACATCCCGGTACCACAACAATTTGTCTTTTCTGAACTTTTTCTGTCGGAGAAGATCAGAATTCTGAAAGAGGGAAATGAATGGATCGGATTTATCACCGACAGCCAGACCAGCAAATTATTGCGGCTTCGTTTCGGGAACACACTTGCCAACGCACCTCAGATTGAAAATGCAGGTTTGTTCCTGCCACTATCCGCACCTTGTGGTTTTGACCTTAAGCAGGAGAACGGGAACTGGTATATGCTTGTCTCCAACCGCTCGAACCAGACGATCAGCAGGCTGGAATTCGGCGCCAGCCTGCTTAATGAACCGGATGGCGAATACCTTTCCGGGTTGGGTTACCTTGAATCCAATATTGATGTTACAATCTCACAGGATTGTGAACGAACCAATGCCTATGTGTCAAACTGGGTTCTTCAGAACGTTTTTATGGTTCATCTTCAGTTCGATCACGGACTGGCCGGTGAGGCAACTGCCTATCCTGTTGGAACAACTTCTGCCATTTTGAACCGGCCTTACGGATTATCTGCAATTATGAGAGAGGGAGATTCTTTGTATATGCTGGTGGTGAACCACGGCAGTTCCATGATTTCCAGGATGACTTTCCCTGTGTGTGACGATGCTTCCATCTCAACCTGGGAAGGCTCCGATCCGCCGCCTGTCATTTATAACAATCCCGGAAACTTCAACATCATTCTGCGGGTGGACGAGGGGACCCCAAATGAACAGGTCTTTTGCCAGAATGTTGTGGTTGTCCCCGAACCCGAATTCACACTTGGCCCCAACCTTACATCATGTGACAGTGATACGGCATGGCTTGATCAGGGACCGGGTTTTAAATCCTATTTCTGGTCGACCGGTGATTCCACCAGGTTGCTGCCTGTCACTGAAACAGGAACTTACTGGGTGGAGGTGGTCAATGCATGGGATTGCATGGGGAGGGATAGTATCACTGTCACCGTGAATGAAACCTACCTGTCTTTTGTGGATACCACGATTTGTTATGGGGTGAAATACCGGGCCCAGGGGGGATGGCAAACTGAAGAAGGAATCTATTATGACACCTTGTTGACCATCCAAACGTGTGACAGCATCCTGCAAACCAGCCTTTCCACCCGGATCTGCACCCTGAAACTATGGATTCCAACCGCATTTACACCCAATGGTGACGGGCTTAACGATATCTTCCTTCCCGTGACCCAGAATGTTTTAAGTTACCATATAATGATCTTTGACCGCTGGGGGCATCAGGTATTTGAAAGCAATACAGTCAGCGATGGATGAGATGGAACCTGTAAAGGGAAATTATGCGCTTCAGATGTTTACTCTTACATTGTTTTTTTTGAATCCTATGAAGCACCGGGGACCAGTGAAAAGAGGACTGGGACAGTGATGCTTGTAAAGTGATAGGCTGTAGGTTATAGGGTATAGGTTGTCGGCTGATACTTCCTACATCCCAAAGGACCCTGAGTAAATCGACTAAATACTCCGTGTTATCGAATTTTCTTTTCCCCTTTCAGCGAATCCTCGTAATTTGAACCCCGAATCAATAAACCTGAATGTCATCATGAAGAAAATCGCCCTGTCGCTGAAATGGTCAGCCACGACCGTTTCTATGTTTGTTTGTGTAATTTTGTCGGCTCTTGTCCTTTCCGGATGTAAAAACCACGATATGCACGGATTTAAACTAGTTGAAAAACGTTTTGTAAAGGAACTCAATTCCGATTGCTACCTGTATGTACATGAAAAAAGCGGAGCACACCTGCTCAAAATCGCTTCCGACGACCCGAACAAAACATTCGGGATCGCCTTTAAGACGTTCCCCGACTCGGATGCCGGCACGCCGCACATCATGGAACACGCGGTGCTTAACGGCTCAAAGAACTTTCCGGTGAAGAGCCCGTTTGACGTTTTGTCCAAAGGATCCCTCAACACCTTTATCAACGCCTTTACCGGCAAGGATATGACCATGTACCCGGTGGCAAGCATGAATGACAAGGATTACTTCAACCTGATGCATGTCTACCTCGACGCTGTCTTTAACCCGCTCATTTATGATGATCCCAGGATACTGAAACAGGAAGGCTGGCATTATGAACTTACCGGAGAAAATGAACCGGTGGTCTACAAAGGCGTGGTCTACAATGAGATGAAAGGATCATTCTCGAGTCCTACACGGGTCCTGAACTACGAGATCTATAAAAACCTCTTCCCGGATAACCCTTACGGCCTGGAATCAGGAGGTTACCCGGCAGCAATTCCTTCACTTACAGGAGAGGCGTTCCTGAATTATCACAAGCGCTATTACCATCCCGATAACAGCTACATCATTCTGTACGGTGATGCCAACCTGGACAAAGAACTGGCTTTCATCGATTCAGCTTACCTCTCAAATTACGAAAAAGGAACGAATCCCGTAACCATTGCTGACCAGGCTCCCTTCGATTCCATGAAGAAGGTTACAGCCTGGTATCCGGTTCTCGAAGGGGCCAACACGGAAGACCAGACATATCTTTCCTACAGTTTTGTTGCCGGACACAATACGGACCAGAAACTGACCTGGGCGCTTGATATCCTGAGCGAAGTGCTGGTCAACCAGGAGTCGGCGCCTGTTCGCCTTGCATTGCAGGAAGCCGGGATCGGGCAGGATGTCTCTGCCTCTTCCGATGCCTATAACCAGAACGTTGTGCAGATCATCGTCACCAACGCAAATCCCGGCGACAGCGAAAAGTTCATGGAGGTGATAAAGAAAACATTGCAGAAAGTCGCTGAAGAGGGCGTGGACAAGGAAGAGGTCGATGGAGTGCTGAACCGGATTGAGTTTCAGTTGAGGGAAGGGGACAATGCACAGAAAGGACTTACCTATGGTTTCCAGTCACTTTCGGGCTGGTTTTTTGCCGATGATCCGTTCCTCACCCTGGAGTGGGAAAAACCACTGGCTGCTTTGAAGAAAGGGATCAATGAAAAGTACCTGGAATCGGTGATAACGGATTACTTCCTCAACAACCCGCACTCTCTCGGACTGGTACTTGAACCAAAACCAGGGATGGAGAATGAGACCGTTGCAAAAGATGTTGACGTGTTAAAGGAATTTAAATCATCCCTCACTGAAGATCAGATTAAAAACCTGGTAACTGAAACCAACGACCTTGTTGCCTACCAGGAACGGGAGGATACACCGGAGGCGCTCGCTTCAATCCCTTTGCTTGATATCTCCGACATCGATCCCAAAGCCGAATGGTTCGGAGTCGAAAAAACCGAAGTTGCCGGTGTACCTGTGCTGCAATGCGACCAGTTTACAAACAATGTGGTTTATATGACCCTTTTATTCGATCTCCGGGTTCTTCCAAAGGAGATGATCCCTTACGCGGCGCTTCTCTCAAATGTGCTGAGTCTGCTCAATACCGAAAAGTTCACCTATGGTGAGTTAAACAAATCCCTCAACATCAACACAGGGATGTTCAACGTGTCATTGCCTTCATACCTTGGAAACCAGGATGACAACAACCTGGTCCCTAAGTTTGAGGTGAGTTCCAAGGCAATGGGAGATAAAGTGGATAAGATGTTTGAGCTGACCAGCGAGATCCTGAACCATACGACGTTCTGCGACACGGCGAGGCTGAAGATTGTCCTTGACAAGCATCAGGCACAACTCGATGCCGATGTAAAACGGAACGGGTACGGGTATGCTTCCCGGCGCCAGGCTTCCTACGTCACCAACAGAGGGTACTTCCGGGAACAAACGGGCGGACTGGACTATTACTGGTTTGTCACCGACCTGACGAAACAATTTGCTGAAAATCCTCAACAAGTCTGTCAGGGGCTGGATAAAATCTCCAAGATTCTCTTCACCAAACAAAACCTGATCGTGGCAACCACTTGTGATAAAGAGCAGTTACCGGTATTTGACAAGGGATTGAAAACGTTAATCGCCACGCTTTCCAGTGAGCCGGTTACCTTGAACGACTGGAAATTGGATCCCGTGATTAAAAATGAAGGGTTGCTAACTCCCTCCAAAGTGCAGTATGTGGTTGAAGGTGCTGATTTCAAAGATCTTGGCTATTCATGGGATGGGAAAATGCGGGTTCTCAACCAGATCCTTTCCACAGACTATCTGCAAAATACTATCCGCGTGATGGGAGGAGCTTACGGAGGCTGGTGTGTGATCACTCCTAACGGGATGACCACCTTCAACTCCTACCGCGATCCCAACCTGAAGGAGACCCTCGACAACTATGCCGGGATTCCAGGTTACCTGAACAATTTTGAAGCAGATGATAAGGCCATGACACGCTATATCATCGGAACCATTGCAGGGTTGGACACGCCTCTGACTCCTTCCCAGAGAGGGGATCGTGCCGTCAACTACTATTTTTCCGGTATTTCGCAGCAGGATCTGCAGCAGGACCGTGATGCCGTGCTTGCAACCACTGCAGGGGACATCAGGGATTTTGCAAAAATGATGCAGGACATCCTGGATCAAAAGGCCTATTGTGTATATGGAAATGCCGATAAGATTGAAAAAGAGAAGAATCTGTTCGAGAATCTCGTAAAGATCGAAAAATAGTTGTAACACTATTGTTGATTTTTGGATCGCCGCTGAAACGAATCATTGTTTCAGCGGCATTTTTTATCCCATTTCTCGCCTTGTTTAACGAGTATTTGTTCCTTTCATCGATTTGAGTTCGTGCTTAATATGAAGTACAATAATTTAGCTGGTTCCTTAATAAATTCAAGATGAAGAAAAGAATTCCAAAATTGGCAGGGATATGGCTGGTAGCCATATTCACCGCTGTGCTGCCGGGCTCGCTGAGTGCCCAGAAAAAAACTGAGAACCTATCGGAAAAAGAAAAGATTCAGGTGATTGAGCAAACTTCAGATCTGTTGAACGAGTTGTATGTTTTTCCTGATGTGGCGAAAGAGATTGGAGTCCACCTGAAAGCAAAGCTGGAGGAAGGGGCATTTGATACAGTTTCTGACAAGGAGGCATTTGCCGGTATGATGACCCGGGAGATGCAATCAGTCAGCCACGACAAACATATGCGTATCAGGATGAGACCGCCCCCGGTTGTCAGTACAGAAGAGGTTGATCCTGTATTGGATGATATACTGAGAAAAGAAAATCAGACAAGCTTTAACTCCGGGTATATAAAAGTGGAGATTCTGCCCGGGAATATCGGGTATGTAGATCTGCGAGGATTTGTTGAGGTTGAATCGGGAAAAGAAACAGCATCAGCTGCCATGAAACTCATTTCAAATACCTATGCGGTCATTTTCGATATCCGTAAGAACGGGGGAGGAGATCCTGCAATGGTGCAGTATCTCTGCAGCTATTTTTTTGATAAACCTACTCATCTGAACAGCCTTTACTGGCGAGAAGGGGATCGTACGGAGGAATTCTGGACGCATGATGATATTACTGGGAAGAAGATGGCCGATGTCCCACTTTTCGTCCTGACGGCACGGAGAACTTTTTCGGGAGCTGAGGAGTTTGCCTATAACCTGCAAACCCGTAAACGGGCCACGCTCATAGGAGAGGTTACGGGAGGGGGGGCTAATCCCGGAGGAACACGTGTGGTAAATGATGATTTCTTCCTGTTTATTCCTACCGGGCGTGCCATAAACCCGGTTACCGGTACAAACTGGGAAGGCGTCGGAGTAAAACCGGATATGGAGGTTAATGCCGACTCGGCGCTTGATCTTGCAATCCGGGAAGCAACCATCGCGGCTGAAAATTATTACCAGGGATGGCAAGATCGTATTGTCTCCGGCTACCAAAAAAGCAAACAACTTTTTGACAAAGCTTCTTTATTGTATGAATCTGATCAGCGTGAAGAGGCTGATAAGCTCGTTAACGAAGGCCTTCAGAATGGTCTTGAGCATTATTTCCTGGATGAGCAAGGAATCAATGCCATGGGGTATCAATTCCTGGGAGAGAAGAAAATTCAAATGGCCATTGCCATCTTCGCTTTTAATGTTATGACTTTCCCAGGGTCTGCCAATACCTATGACAGCCTTGGAGAAGCCTACCTCGCAAACGGGGACAACCAGCTTGCTCTTGAAAACTACAAAAAATCCATTGAGCTGGATCCAAGCAACTCAAACGCCAGGAAGATTATTGACGACCTGAATAAAAAGAAATAATTAAAAAACATTTTTCGTAAATTCGTTGGTGGCCGGAAGATATAAATAGATAGATTATCGACGTGTTTTGTCAGATCATCGATATCTTTTGTTCCAGGGAAAGGAAGTGGTTATTTTTATGCCTGTTTGATTAGGGTATGGCTGAGATTATTTATAAAACCAAAGAAAAGGAGAGCGGGAAAAAGAAACCAAATCCCTGGACGCTCAGGATCATTGTCATCCTGTTCATCTGGATCCTGATCTATTTCTTCTTTGCGGGGCCGGGACGACTGCTTTTTCCCTCCGTTCTGATCTCATACACCAGTGTGTCAGATCATAAGAATACCGTCTATTTTTATGGCGACAGGATAGAAAAGGCCCTGGATGTGCTTTGGCTTGCCTCCATCACACAGGATTCGATTGAACGGTTCTGGGGTGATACGCTGTCAGATGAGTTCGGTAAAGGTGTTACCATCTTCTTGTGTGAATCCCCGCGACAGTATTTTCATCTCACCTGGAACAATGCGATGGGATCTGCCATCATGGGCAGGATGGTTCTGAACGATTCCAGGATCAAGGGGAATTTGTCTCCCTTTTCAGCGATGATCCATGAAATGTACCACCTTTATATCAACCGCAAGTTCGGCTACGTACCTTCTGTCCTTCTTTACCCTAAATGGTTTGAAGAGGGGTGTGCGACTATGTTGCAGGATTATTCTGTGGCAGCGGATAAATTTGGGGAGAACCTATGGTATTGGCCGGAGATGGTAACGATAACTTCCCTGGAACATCCCTGGAGCTGGCAAACCATGGTGCGTATGGAGGATGGGAAAATGGTATCTAAAGGGTACGGTCAGGTGTGTCTTTTTACCCGTTACCTGTTGAATCATTATGGAATGGGGAAATTTAAGGAGTATGAATCCAGGCTGCACTGGAACTGCTCCCCCGAAAGAACGTTTGAAAAGGTTTTTGGGATCCCGCTGGCTCAGGCCGAATCGGAGTGGCTTCAAACGATGGTTGAATCCAAAGAGGCTCCGCCTGAGTCGGCTTTTATTTCCCTGCCATTCGATTTTACAGTATTTTTAAGATGGCTCTTTATTGCAGTGATGATCCTGTTTCCATTGATTTTACTGGTACGCTGGACCTACAGGTTAGTTTTCCGCAGACGGCATCGACATATTTAATAATTTTAGAAAAATTCTGTTTTGATCGCATTCTATTCCCTTAAGAACCGGACAGGGATGAGGGCGGTATTGATTGTTCTCCTGTTCATATTATTGCCGGCCGGGAACTCTTTCGCTCAAACCCGGAACAGGTATTTTTATGGGAAGGTGATTGACCGGGCGACCCGCTACCCTGTTTCTTCGGTCAACATCACTTTTACGGGAACCAACCTGGGCAGCTCCACAAACAACCGTGGTGAATTCTCTTTTTTCATCGACACCATCCCGGTTTATATGACTGTGAGTCACCTGGGATACGAAACCCAGCGGATCTGGCTCGATAATACTTCCGCATCCTTTACGGTAATGCTGAATCCCAAAGCCCAGATGTTGAGGGAGGTCGAGATCAAAGCTGTCAATGACCCGGTCCTTTTTTTTAAGGACAGCCAATATTCAGTGCTTGATTATGAAGTGGACAGCAACCGGGTTTACATGCTGATCTTCAGGTTCACACGGGCTGAATCGGAACTGCTTTGCCTCTCCCTGTCCGGCGATACGGCTTCCTGCTCGGGAACACTGTCTTTTCGTCCTGTCGGTCTTTTCCGGGATTGCCTGGGACACATCCATGTGCTGAGCAACGACTCAGCCTACCAGGTTTTCCGCGACAGTTCAATTCTCAGGCTTGTTTTTCCCGCCGGAATTGAGCGGTTCCAAAAGACTCTGTCCGACTGTGTTGCTGCATCCGAGGATCTCCTCTTCTTCCGAAAAACAAGCAGGGATCAGTTAGGGATGGAATTTTATTTTATTAACAAAAAAACCAGCGAGCGGCGACATCTGACCAATGCCGATGATGAGGAGAAGATGAAGATGTTGCGCCGGAACAGCGAAGGCCGGATCAGCAACGATCAGGCCTTGCTGATGATGTCATCTATCCCCGACGGCAGGGAGACCTTCCAGGAATGGATGTGGGTGAAGAAGATCCTCTACAAACCAAATACCTCATCCCTCCACAAGATTGATGACATGCTGTGTGTTTTCAATACCACTGATTATTCCCTCGAACTATACACGCTATCCGGGGAGTTTACTTCCAAACTCAGGATGCAGGTGCAGGAAACCCACGACGGCCGGTGGACAACCGAGATCTATATTGATGATCCTGAGAGGAAAGCATACACTTCCTTCCTGAAGAACGGCGCTTTTACCCTCTACCGGATCGACCTGAATACCGGTGACCTGAAAAGGCTTGTCACTGCAACGCATATGTACCCCCAGAAAGTCAGGGTTCACAGTAACCATTTGTTTTATCTCTACGACATTCCCGGTGCCGGGGACAACAAGCACATGTTCAGGCAGAAGCTCTAGAGAAAGGGATGAGGGGATGAAGGGATGATCACCTTCGCTAGAACTTCGGCGATTAAAAAAGGGATGAAAAGGTCTTTGTACAAAACTAGATTGATATAATTTTTCACCATGCACAATTTTTCTTCTGCATCTTTGCATACGTAACCACTAATTCTATCATCCCATGGTCAGAATCTATTTTACAATTATACTGGTAACGGGAACCATTCTCTCCCTCCAGGCCCAGCAGTCGGAGTGGTATACCAGGTTAGATTACACACGGAGTTTCCTGGACCGCCAGGATATCCTGTTTGAAACATATTCAGTGGCACTCGGAGATGCCTATTACGATTATTACTCAGGTACGCTGGAGGATGCCGCCACCCTTGAAAAGCTGAAAACAATTAATTATGTCGAAAAGGACAGCATGAAATCAGTCCTGGATTACTGGATTCCCAGGCAAAATGATGTTTCTGATACCATGATCCTTCATCGGTTAAACCAGTGGAAAAATATTATGACTGCTTCATCGGTAAATGATAAACCCGGGATCCGCGACCTGCAGTCTGAGTTGGAAAAATGGCTGAATGCTCCAGACTCCGTGAAAGGGAAACCCTCTGCCAGAAAACTGGAGGAGATGGCGATTGAATTGCTTTCCAGGAGAAAATCGGAAGCGATAGCCCTGGGTTTCTCCGGGTACAAGGACCTGGTGCTGACTGTGACCGGGATCAGTCCCGATGAGATCCAATCGTGGCTTGAAATAGTCGATTCCCTTACATTCCCAGCTTTCAAAGTGATGGTTGATGAGGTAATTGAGCAGAATGACCTTGATGAAGTCGGAATACAGGATATCTTCCGGATCTATTTCCCCTACTTCCAGTGCGGGCCGCCTGAACCTCCCAAAGAAAAACGGCAGGAGATCCTTTCGTCATCCCTCAACGGACTGGGGATGAACTACGATGAATTGCCAATCCTCCAGCGTGAGATGCAGCTGCCGCCACCTATGGGCGGACAAGGAATAGCCGTCAGGATCCCGGATAATTTCAAACTGGTAGTGAATCCGGGTGTGGGTTTGTCTACGGTCTTTCATGAGGTTGGCCATGGACTGGCCTGTGTTTATACCCGTATTCCTTCCCCGGTGCTCAAGGGGTACGAGTGGGTTGCCGGTGGCACCTGCCCGATCATGGCGGAAGGACTGGCCGAATGGTCGGCCGGTATTATTCATAACCCGGAATGGATGAAAAAATATTCGGATCTTCCGGATGATGAGATAACAGCGAAAATTGCAGCCTATAAAAAATATTCGCCGGTCAACCTGCGCTTCTGGCTATACAATGTCTGGCTGGAAAGGGAGATATTCGACAATCCCGGCCTGGATGTGGACTCCCTGCGTTCAAAACTGATGAAGCATTATCTCCTTGTCGACAAGCCTTCTTCCCGCACCCATGAGATCGCAAACTCCATGTATGTCTCCTACCCTGTATACAATCATAACTACCTCTTTGCCGAGATCATCCAATGGCAGATCCATAATGAGCTGGAAAAAAGACTGGGTCCCGGTTATCTCTTCAATCCGGAGACTGCCTCCCTGATGCAGGAGTACTTTTACAGGGATGGGGAATACTATCCCTGCCAGGAAAAACTCCGCCGGTTTACCGGGAAGGGACTGGATATTGAAGGGTACATGGATTGGCTGGAGGAATAGGGAAGAAGGAAGAAGGAAGAGGGTTTCGCCAATAATCATTTGACGCCTGAATTGTCCGCCAGTCGGTTTGTCAGTTAGTCCACCTGTACCGGCATCAGTATTATCTCCTCACTCTTAAACACCGGCTCTTTAACCCGTTTCGGCTTCATCCCAAAAATAAGCCGCATCATAGTGAACGGACGGACAAGAAACCAGTAAATAGAAACCGTAAGGGAGAAACTGCTTAAGGTGATTGACGCGACCTTCATTAAAACGGGGATATCCCACTGAACCATATAAAAAGCAATTACTATGATGATGGGTTGGTGGAGCAGGTAGAAAGGATAAATTGCTTCATTGGCCAGTTTCCGGAACCTGGAATCCCGGTTCAGGTGTTTCCGGCCAAATCCGATAGCGGTCATGCTACACGACC
>Ga0172371_10002153_pt1 | contig 31409 bp, 24 predicted proteins | sample Lak12m_FD_114543 | JGI IMG/M metagenome (GOLD analysis project Ga0172371, IMG submission 114543) | Freshwater microbial communities from Kabuno Bay, South-Kivu, Congo - kab_022012_12m | ecosystem: Environmental > Aquatic > Freshwater > Lake | place: Democratic Republic of the Congo: South-Kivu...
ATGGGGATGCTGCTGGGCTCTCTCGTCGGGGTTCAGGTGGGCGCGCTGACGACCAAGGTCGTCCGGGGAATATACATCAGAGGCTTTTACGCGCTGGCCATACTCGCTGGATTCGTCAACCGTTTCTTTGCCCTGCCCGCCAAGCTCAAGCAGATGGAGATCCTGGACATTTCCGATTCCTTGGCCAAGACATTGGACAACGTGGGCATGTGGGTCTTTTTCCTGGTCATCGGCATCTTTGCAGTATGGGTGATCGCCAAGTTCCTCGGAAATATTAAAACCTTGAGAGGGGAGGTATAATCCGATGCTGATCAGGGACAAGGGAACATTTGCGAAGGGAGCCCTCCTTCTGGTGACCTTCTTGGTCATTCTAGTCCTTACGTTCATGCCGCTGTTCAACGGCCATAATGCGCTGGAGGCGGCGGACAATCTGTTCAACTCTATTGCAAAGGGTTCGACCTATTACATCAAGGACCTGGTCAAGAAGAACGAAGCCTTCAAGGGCAACGTCATTGACGTCTCGATTAAGCTTAAGGATCAGAACATAGCGACCCAGGCCGACAAGATCCTTTCGGCCGCGGGTGCAAAGGTCACGGTCTCCGGAACCGATCTCAAGGTGAACGCGGATCTGGGCACCACGATAGCGGCGTCTCTGGCAGACTCCGACGCCATGTTCCACAACAAGACAGCGGAGCTCCAGCAGAAGTACGGATTCTCCGGCAAGGAAGCGCTGTACGCATGGTGGAACGCTTACAAGGAGATGGACAAGGATCTCAAGCGCCAGAAGAAATTCAAGGAAGCCGCATTCGTGGGCGATGTGATAAAAAAAGGCGTCGAGGTGGGGTACAACTTCGTCGGCATCCAACCCGAGAGCGCAGCGAGCAAGATGGGCATCCTGAGCTTCTCCCTGGTGTTCTACGTTATCTATACACTCTGGTGGGGAATAGCCATCTTGCTGCTCTTCGAAGGAATAGGCCTGGAGATGAAGGCCGGAGCAAAGAAGGAAGTGTAATGGCACTGGGGGAAGACCTTCGGTAAGAATGCTTCCGGGGGAAGACTTTTCTGCAGAAAAGTCTTCCCCCGGCCCCCCTTTCCAAAGACTCCCAACATATCAGCGGCTTCCGCTGGTCGCCGCCCACCATCCCTTCAATCTCCGTAGACTCGTCGCAGCGACTTGCGTATGATATGGTAAGAGCCAACCGCACATGTTCAGACTTCCCAGGTTCCTGAAGAGAATTTTCTCGCCGAGGGCTGAAGATGACTCTCCTGAAAGAGTCCAGGAGCTACGCGCTGCTTTCGCCCACCGCTACCACAATTTCAAGCTCTTGCTGACAGCCAACAACAAAGCACTGGAGATTATGAGCGATCTGGAGAGCGCCCTGGAAGGTAGCCAGACCTTTGGAATGTCCTTTCTGCGCTCCAGCAGCACCGCGGTTTCCGTCAATGTCTTCAGGATCGTCAAGCACCTGGAGGAGCTTGCGCCCGGGAAGTACACCGAGCTTCAGGAGCGGTTCAGGATCATCCAGGAGAAGATAAACAAGGCTCTGGAATCAAGCAAAGAACCCAGAGGCGACCGGCTCGTCCTCCCGATGGAAGCCGTCCACCGGGACATGGTTGACCAGGTGGGCAGCAAAATGGCCAACGTGGCCGAGATCGCCAACCAAATCGGGCTTCCGGTTCCTCCGGGCTTCGTGATCACGTCGCTCGCGTACGACAGATTCATGGAGCACAACGACCTTCAGTCCGAGATTGACAGGAGAATCCAGGCCTCCGACCCCGAAGAAATAGATGAGCTGTATCGTCTGAGCGCACACATACAGCAGTTGATCATCAGGTCCCCTGTGCCGGAAGAGATCGAGCAGGCCATCATGAGAGAATTCGCCCGCCTGGAGTCGCTGGCCGGCCCCGGCATAAGGGTCTCCATGCGCAGCAGCGCTATCGGCGAAGACACGGCAGGGACATCCTTCGCGGGTCAGTTCAGGTCCCAGCTCAATGTCAGCCCCGAAAACATGATTGATTCATACAAGCTGATCGTCGCGAGTAAGTATGGGCTGCCCGCGGTAACATATAGACTCAACCGGGGCATTCCCGACGAAAACGTTGCCATGTGCGTGGGCTGCATGGTGATGCTCAGTGCCGCGGCCGGCGGCGTGATGTATTCCAGTAATCCTCTGAACATCCGTGACAGGGGCGTGGTCATCAACTCTGTCTGGGGGTTGCCCAAAGCAGTCGTGGACGGAAGTGTTGACCCCGACGTATTTGTGGTCTCCAGAGACGCCCCCATGACGGTGATTCGTAAGGAAGTCAAGGTCAAGGAGTTCGAGTTCCTCTGCTATCCCGAAGAGGGCGTTTGCCGCATGGAGCTGGCCGGGGACAAGGGAACTTCCCAATCCATAACGGACGACCAAGTTCTGAAGCTCGCGGACATGGCGGTGAAACTGGAAGAATACTACGGTTCACCCCAGGATATTGAATGGGCGGTAACCGCGGACGGTTCAATTTACATTCTTCAGTGCCGGCCTCTGCGCCAGATTGACACGTGCTCCGCGGCGGTGACAGCACCGGCCGAAAGCGCCGAAATCATGGCTCGCGGCGGCATAACCGCGTCCCCGGGTGTTGCTTGCGGCTCCGTTTTTGTGGTCCGGAACGACGCGGACAAGCTCAAGTTCCCACGAGGAGCGGTTCTAGTTACGGTCCAGTCGTTGCCTCGATGGGCACCGTTACTGGGTATGGCGTCGGCTGTGGTAACCGAACTGGGAGGCGTTGCCGGGCACCTTGCCAACGTGGCGCGCGAATTCGGTGTCCCTGCGCTGTTCGGAGTTCCGGGAGTGACGCAGATGCTCAAGAGTGGCGATATGGTCACCGTGGACGCTCCGGGGCTGACCATATACAGCGGCCGAGTCGAAAGCGTGTTGTCCTCGCAGAGCCCCAGGAAGAACCTCATGGAAGGAAGCCCGATTTACGAGATACTCCAGCGCGTGAGCGAGCACATCATTCCTCTCAACCTGTTGGATCCGGATTCTCCGGCCTTCCATCCAAGGAAGTGCGAGACGCTCCACGACATTACAAGGTTCAGCCACGAGAAGTCGGTGCATGAGATGTTCAGCTTCGGCAAGCATCATCATTTCTCCGAGCGTTCCAGCAAGCAGCTTGTATGCGACGTGCCGATGCAATGGTGGATAATCAATCTGGATGACGGCTTCAAGGAGGATGTTGACGGCAAGTTTGTCCATCTGGACAATATCGTTTCCATTCCCATGCTGGCCTTGTGGGAAGGCGCCGTGGCAGTACCCTGGGAGGGACCGCCGCCGGTGGATGCCGGTGGATTCATGTCTGTTCTGGTCCAGGCGACGGCGAACCCGGCCCTTGACCCTGCGGCGAGGTCTCCTTATTCTGCCAGGAACTATTTCATGCTCTCAAAAAATTTCTGCAGTCTCACCTCAAGGTTCGGCTTCCATTTCTCCACTGTGGAGGCGCTGGTGGGCGATCGGCCTTCGGAGAACTATGTCAGTTTTGCGTTCAAGGGCGGCGCGGCCGATATGGTCAGAAGAGTCAGAAGGGCCGGATTTGTGGCCGCAATACTGGAAGAGAACGGCTTCAGGGTTGAAGTAAAGGAGGACAGCGCCTTCGCGCGGCTGGAAGGCATGGACCAGGAGTACATGAAGGATCGCCTGCGCCTCCTGGGATACCTGATCATACATACCCGGCAGCTGGACATGGTGATGAATAACGATGCCTCCGTGTACAGGTACAGAACCAAAATTCTCAACGATATAAAGACAATTCTGGAAAAGAGTAATCCCGAAGCTGCCGCAACGGTCCAGTGACGACACTGGTAGAGCGATTCACAAGTACCTCGCATCAGCCTCCTGCAACGACAAGGCACTGAATCTTGCCATATCCGGAGTAGGGGCGGGGTTTATCCCCGCCCGTTTTTCCAGGATTGATCAGGCGGGCGGGGATAAACCCCGCCCCTACACTTGGCGGCTGCCGCCGAAAACGTGAACGTATTTCCGGATCGCTCTACTAGACCCTGCGTGACTGAAGGATTGCGACCTTCCGCCGAATCCAGCTTGAAAAGCATCATCAGTCCTGGTAAATTCGACTGGGCAACGCCGCTCGGAAGCGACACAGCCACAGCTCGCGACGGTTTGAAAGCCAATCCGTGCCATAATTCTTTCCAGGAGGCCTCCTCTTGCTGGCAAGAGTCCATTGTGGAGCCCTTATCGGCATTGACGGTCATCCCGTAGAGGTCGAGGTTGACGTTTATCCCGGCCTCCCTTACATAACCGTGGTGGGCCTTCCCGACAATGCCGTCAAGGAGAGCGCGGCGAGAGTTAAATCCGCCATAGTCAACAGCGGCTACCCCTTCCCTTCCAGGCGCATAACCGTGAACCTCGCTCCGGCTGCTCTCAAGAAAGAAGGCGCGGGCTTCGATCTTCCCATAGCACTTGGAATTCTGTCCGCCTTGGATCTCTTGCCCGGCGACCAGTTGGACAAATACATGGTGGTGGGAGAGCTTTCGCTTGACGGACGGGTCAAAGCCGTGAGAGGCGCACTTTCGCTTGCCTTGGCCGCCAGGGATCGGGGATTCAAGGGTTTGGTGGTCCCCGACGTTAACGCTGCCGAGGCTGCTGTGGTTGAGGGCGTTGACATCCTTGGGGTTTCGAGTCTCCTTACCACAACGGGCTTTCTCATGGGCCGCGTGCCCTTGGACCCTGCCAAGCCTCGCGTTACCAGGCAGTCCGCCCGCTTCGGTAGGTATCCCCTTGATTTCAAGGACGTTAAAGGCCAGGAGTATGCCAAGAGAGCGGTTGAAGTCGCTGCAGCGGGCGGCCACAACGTCCTGATGATAGGTCCGCCCGGCTCGGGTAAGACCATGCTGGCCCAGCGGATTCCCACGGTCCTTCCGGAACCGGTATTCGAGGAGGCCCTCGAGACAACCAGGATATATTCAGCCGCGGGTCTTCTCGGGAGGAACGGTTCCGTGATGATGTCGCGGCCTTTCAGATCGCCTCATCATACGGTCTCGGACGCGGGGCTGATCGGAGGCGGGGTGATCCCCAGGCCCGGAGAGGTCTCCCTGGCTCACAACGGGGTCCTCTTTCTCGATGAGATGCCCGAGTTCCGCAAGAACGTCCTGGAGGTATTGCGCCAGCCCCTGGAGGACGGCGAGGTGACTATTTCAAGGGCTCAGATCGCTATCACGTTTCCGGCCCGATTCATGATGGTCGCAGCCATGAACCCCTGCCCGTGCGGCTATCGCGGGGATCCCAAGCACCAGTGCGGTTGTTCCAAGCAATCCGTGCAGCGCTACTGGAGCAAGATTTCCGGCCCGCTTCTGGACAGGATAGACATCCATGTCGAGGTCCCTTCGGTTCAGTGGCGGGATCTAACAGCGATTCCCGACGGCGAGCCCTCGGACGCCATAAGAAAGCGAGTAGACCACACCCGGAGGATTCAACTGGACAGACTGTCGGGTTCCGGGCTTTACTGCAACGCGCAGATGGGAGCGGCCCTCATAAAGAAGCACTGCAAGCTGGGCGACGATTCCCTGAGAGTTCTGGAGAAGGCGGTGGAGCGTCTGGGACTGTCCGCTCGAGCGTATCACCGGGTGCTCAAGATAGCCCGGACCATTGCGGACCTGGAAGGCGCACCGGATATCAAGCCGCCTCACGTGGCGGAAGCCATTCAGTACAGGTCGTTGGATCGAAGGTCTGAATGAGGCACTCGGGAGCCGACGCCATTGGATTCATGGTGAGCCTTCCTTTTGACCATATTTGTGAATTAGCTAATGATTTTACATCGAAAACTGATAAGGGCGGGGCGCCTTTATAGCTTGGACCGTCACCATGTCAACAAGTCTACGTAACGAGATTTCTCTTGATCGGTTACGCTCTTTGAGATAGGAACCTGGTGGGGGGGTAAGAATCCATTTCGTTAACTCCGTTCAATATTATCAAGTAGGAGGAGTGGTATGGCGCTCATACCCTCTTTTGACCTTTGCCGGATGATTCAGGACAAGGACCTGCTAATAGAACCCTTTGAGTATCGAGGGGAATCCACCCCTCCGGCTTCTGTGGACCTTCATGTCAAGTCGAAAACTATTCGTTACGATTTCCCAGATGGCAGATATTTGCTCGGCGACGAAATAGATGAAGACGAAGGCCTCGTAGAGGAATTCAAGGGCGACCATTATGACCTCGAACCTGGTACCGCCGCGGTCTTCGTGGTCCATGAAAGGATCGTGCTGCCCGATTTCGTAGCTGGAATAATATTGCCGCGAAGCAGTCTGACAAGGCTGGGCGTTTCCTTTCAGCCTACTTTTCTGAATCCGGGATATCAAGGCAATTGCCCAGTCCTACTTGTAAACCACAGTAGATTTTCTATCCGAATTCCATTTAGGAACGGTGTGAGTCCAAGAGTCGCTCAGGTTCTTTTTTTCACACTGATTTCGAGAGCACACAGGCCTTACGGCGAGGGGAGGGACGAGAAATATCAACACGAAGAAGGATCGGTAGCCCGCTTTGACAAGGATTTTGACATATTGCAGCTGATAGAGCCGTTCAAGAGAGCCTTGGACAAGATATGAGTGTTTCCAACGATCAGAAGGGATCGGTCCATGAGGACATCAGGACGGCTCTGGTCGTCTTCAGCTTCTATGTGGCTCAGCATCAGAGCCAAGGCAAGGATCTCCAGCAGCAAGTAGAAAGCCAGTTGGTTCCAGAGCATAAGAGAACATTCGAAGCGGCGGCTGAGACTCTGCTGACGAGGTACAGGAATGAGACCCTGGCTTCCGGGGTTGTGCAAGCCGTTGAAAAAAGGATCGCGGAAGCCCTGAGGGAAAGCAGATGGACTAAATGGACTATTGTGATAACTCAAGGATTGGGACTATTGTCGGCGGGCATCATCCTGAAGGATTTTCAGAATCTTCCGGCGTCACTTTCATGGGTGCTGGCACTCTACTTTCTGGCGATGATCGGAACGTTATTTGCGGCCATTTTCAGAGGTCGTTGAACCGATTTGGTCAGAGATGGCGGTCAATCAACGATATTCGCTTCATAACGTTGGCATTGAACTTTGCCCTTCAATTAGTCCCCAGATCATAGCCGGACGGATTTCTTGGATTTCTACCGGATTCGGGCGCCTATTCTACAAGGCGTCTCGGGAAGCAAATCTCGTGTCCAACAGCAGGCGTGACCCGGTGTTCTTGCTGACAAAACGATTCCTTCGCACCCCGCGGTTCTGGCCAAGACGCTTTTTCGTTCCGTCATTATTTGTTCCCAACCTTGGGGAATTATTGAGGAGAAGCTTTTTTGTGAGACACCGGGCCCTACCCCCCCCCCAACCAAGTGAAGGGAAGCGATGAGCGCTGAATCGTTTGAACGAGGCGAGCTTTGAAAACTCGGATAAATGGACGCCTCTTTCATGAGCCCGCGTAGGCCCGTAGGATGCGGTGAACGAAGCGAACCGCATCGGTCGAGAAAAGCCCTCCAATGATGCGATTCCCGCTGGTCACCGCATCCTACGGAACGTTGCCGCGACCGACAAGAATGTATGAACGTAGTTCCGCCACAGAACACTTAGCCTCGCACACACCAGGAACTTTCCGTGACCGATCCCGGGAAAAGAAAACTCAGCGCCAAAGAAATCCTCAAGGATATTCGTTCGGGGATGGACTCTTCCGGACTGAAACACAAGTATGGTCTGTCAGACAAGTCGCTCCAATCCGTTTACAGGCAACTGTTGGCCGCAGGAGCACTGACTGAACACGAAGTGCAGCGATTGGGGCCTGGAGACCGGTCGTCCGAATCTTCTCACGAAGTGCCCAAAGCGCCCCAATGGCAGTGCCCCGCGTGTAGTGCGCCCCTGGCGGCGGAAGTGCCTGAGTGTCCGGTTTGCGGGGTTGTTGTGGCCAAGTTTGTCGCTCGTCAGGAGCAAGCAGAACACGATTCCGTTGTGGCCTTTCGCTTCGCGGGAGACTCTGATTTGGGTGGCGGCAAGGGATGGATGCCCGTTATTGCAAGCATCGTGGTTCTTGCACTTGTCGGAGGGGCGCTACTGGTCTGGTCCACACATCGGTCAAATGAGAATCCCCGGATCGCCGCAGTGGGTGCGCAGCCCGAATCCCTTCAGGAAGTCCGGAGCGAAGCAGACCAGGCTCGGGAGACCAACGGCGAACCGGAGACTACGAGCATAGACGATCCTGAAGTCACACCCGAAGAGCCCGGAGGAACAATGGTTCCCCCGGATCCAATTGTTGCGGTTCCACAGGAGCCCTTTTCCCGGCCGGTCGAGCCGCCTCGGGAAACCGGTTCGACCCCTCCCAAGACAGCCGAATACCTTACGGGCGTGTTGAGGCAATTTGCTTCCGGCGACTTCAAAAGAGAAGTGGTGGAGGCGTCCAAAACGTATCCGGTCCTGTTCCAGTTCTACAGCGAAACTTGAATGCCGTGCAGGCGGATGGCATCCGTCCTCAATGAAGTTGCTGGAGAGACAAAAGGCCGGGCCGTGGTAGGATTGGTCATGGTAACGGATCGGGAATTGGTACGGGCCTTCGGAATTAGGAAGATACCGGCGATTTTCGTGGTACGCAACGCCCAAGTGACCGCATCCTTCGTAGGATTCGTCCCCAAGGCCAAGATAGAACAAGCCTTGAGAGGCTCTTGACGCTCTCCAAACGGACTTTCCACACCTGAGAATGGGTGGGAACGGGGATGTGTGCCGGTTGCCGGGATTTCTGTTCGAGGGTGAGATGGAAAAGGACTTGACACTACTCGACGACCGGTCTATTATTCTGCCCGAAGGATAGCGTCACTTTCCAATGCCGAAAGAATCCACCAAAATTCGCATACTCTCCGAAGGCGCCCGGATCATCTATGAAAAAGGGTTCAACAACACGGGGCTACAGGAAATACTCGAAGCAGCCAACGTACCCAAGGGGTCGTTTTATTTCTACTTCAAGAGCAAAGACGATTTCGGGCTACAATTGGTGGACTTCTACCTGGAATTCATGCGTTCAACCGCTGAGTCCCTAATAGGTTCGGCCGAGGGCGGACCGCTGGACCGCCTTAGAGACTTTTTTCGGCATATGAAACGACTCAGTGAAGAAAGAGGCTGCAAAGGCGGCTGTCCCATCGGCAATCTTACCCAGGAGATGGCCGACCAGAAAGAAGCGTTTCGCGTGAAACTTAATCAGGCTTTCACCGGCATCTCGACGCGGATAGCCAAGTGCCTGGAAGAGGCTCGTGAGCTGAATCAGATAGACCCGTCTCTGGACCCCAAGGAGACGGCCAACTTCATATTTAATAGTTGGGAAGGGTCCCTGCTGCGGATGAAAGCCGACAATTGCATCCAGCCTCTTGTCACTTTTGACACCATGATTTTTGATGGTTTGTTGAGGCGATGATTTTTTTTGCCGGTGTTCAAGTAGACCGGTCTACTTCAGCCTCGGAATCAGCCCTTCTCAGGCGATTCCCACAGCCAACTCCAAGGAGGTACCAATGTCTCTCATTCCCGTAACACCGCCCGCAAAAGCCGAGGGCAAGCTCGCCGAACTGTACGCCTCTGCAGAGCAGTTCTTCGGGGCAGTGCCCAACAACGTGCAAATGCTCGGTGTAAGTCCTGCGATTCTCGAAAATCAGATGTATCTCGCTCAGTATTTCATGAAACACCCTACCCTCAGCAGCCCCCTGCTCTCCATGATCAGGATGCTTGTTGCCAGGGCGTGCAAGTCCGAGTACTGCGATACCTTCAATGTGGGACTGCTCAAGAGGTTCGGCTTCTCTCAGGAACAGATAGACGCTGCGAGATTCGACCCTGAAAAAGCGCCCTTGTCGGAAAAGGAAAAGGCCCTGCTCCTGTTCGTGCTGAAAGCTACTGACAATCCGCATTCGATTGCAGCTGCCGACGTGGACAAGATGCGCTCATTGGGTTGGGCCGACCCCGACATCTTTGACGCAGTGGCGCACGGTGCCAGGGCGGTTTCCACGAACATTATTTTCGATGTCTTCAAGGTAGATCAAGACCGCGGCTGAGTGCCTTGCGGCAGTTGAAAATACTCCCGGGGGAAAACTTTTCTGCAGAAAAGTTTTCCCCCGGGCCCTCTTTCCAAAGACTCCCGGCATACTAGCGGCTTCCGCTGGTCGCCGCTCGTCTCCCGTTCACGTAGGATGTGGTGAGCGAACCGAACCGCATCAGTCGAGGTCCTCCCGGCCACAAATCCGGGAACCGAAGCCGAGAGCGGTGCGGTGACTAAGTTCGCACCCGTGAGATTGCTTCGCTGCGCTCGCAATGACTGGTCCCCGGCCTGTCGTTGCGAAGAGCGGAGCGACTAATTACACCTTTTCCCAAGTACGGTCACATATTCGGGTGCCACTGCTGGCTTGTCCAGCAGTGGCACTCAAGCGCGACCGTATTTACGAAAACCAGTACTAGGCAATGCAGGTCTTCCCCCCGAGCAACCGGCGGGTTACGCCTCTCCCCTGCCCGACCTTGACCGGGCGGCATCGAGGTGTTATGCTCCGTTTCAAATAAAGCCTTCCCGGATGGCCTCGAAGTGGATTCCGGATTGTGACGGAGGAATTTTCCCCGGAATCCGTTTTTGACCGAGGCAATCATCTGCTGCGTTTTCGTACTTTAAGATACATGTGTTTCGTCTTCAAACATGAGCTCGAAGATTCTGCCCAATCAGCGACGCATTGATCCCCTCCAGAGACTTCCGGAGTCCGTGAAGCGGCTTGTCCGCGACAACGACATCGTGCGGCATTATGAGGCCGGCAATCTAATCGCGGGCCGTGGAGCCGGTGGCGAAGATATCCGGTACATCGTCACGGGTGAGGCCAGTCTGGTGCTGAGGGACGACGACGGAGAGAAGATCGCGGTGGACAGCCTGGGACCCGGCGATATCTACGGCGAGGTCGGTTTTTTCACCGGCAGCCCGTGGCCCTCCGACTCGGAACTCGTGGCTGATGAACCATGCATGGTCCTGGCGATTTCAGAGGACGATTTCGGCAGGCTCCTGCGCGAGTCGCCCGACTTCACGCTGCCTCTGGTCAGGGGCCTGGCCCGGAAAATGATGCGTCTCCACAGGACCATCTTTGATGCCAAGCTCAAGAAAAGGGCCCTTCAGGCCGTGATAAGCAGCGAGGAACACGTATTCCCCGATTATCATATGGGTGATTACGTGAGGCGTCGGGTGGCTTCCCGGCTCGAAGAGCTGGCTCAGTCAGACGGCCCTGTGCTGATAATAGGCGAGAACGGAGTGGGGAAAGAAGGCCTGGCCCACTCCATATTCAGGATGAGCCATCACTGCAAGGAAGTCTTCCTACTGATAGATTTGCTCCGACAGGAACCCGAGGAACCTCCGGAAAGCCTCGATGCAGAGGAAACGTCGCATGAAGAAAAGGAGAGGACCGACAGGCAGCTCCGCATATTCTTCGGCTTCGAGGAGCCTGCCCGGGACGGAGGCATCAAGGAAACACCGGGCTATTTCGAACTTGCCAGGGACGGCACCCTCCTGGTCCGAGGCATAGACGGACTGACCCGAATAGTCCAATTGAAACTCCTGGAAGCCGTTATCACGGGATCTTATCGCCGGTGTGGCGGGGTCAGGCTGCAAAAGGCACGGGTGAGGCTCGTGGGGACCACGCGGGTCGAGCAGTCGGAGATGGTCCCCGAACGGCATCCCCTGCTCTTTGCGCTCGCTCAGGAGAGATCCGTGTTCATCCCGCCATTGAGGACCCGGCGGAAGGAGATCCCGGGGCTCGTCAAGCACTACCTTAACAAATATGGGCAGGAATTCCGGCGGAACCTCAAGAGACCTCCCAAGGAGACACTACGGGCCCTTGTGAACTACGGCTGGCCCGGCAACGACCTCGAACTGGCCACAAACCTCAAGCGAGCCGTCATGGTGTCGCCCGACGGCGTGCTGAGGCCCCAGGACATCAGCTTCGACCTGGAGAGGATCGAGGGTTGGGGAAAACTCAACCTGTTGAAATTCGGTCCCGTAAAGCGGGTGTTCCAGAGTCCGCTGTATCCGGCGGTTCTCCAGAGCGCTGCCACCCCTTTCTTGTTCATTGTCATGGCGTTTCTTTTCCTGGGCCCCACGGATCCCACTAGGAACGCTGCCGCTCTGTTTAGCTGGGCGCTCGGCTGGCCGATTCTCATCGTGGGCGCATTCGTGTGGGCACGATTCTGGTGCAGCCTGTGTCCAATAGGCGTCATCGGCAACCTGACCAAGAAAGTGTATACCCTGGACCGTCCCTTTCCTGCCTTTCTGAAGAATCGCAGCGACTACCTCATTGCGGGCGCCGTTCTATTCATCCTCTGGTTCGAGACAGCCACCGAAATAAGGAGTTCTCCCGCGGGCCTCGGCATGTTGCTGGTGATTATGCTCCTGTCCGCCGTTGTGACCGCTGTTGTTTTCGAACGCCAGTCCTGGTGTCTGTATTTGTGTGGGCTTGGCGGAATGATCGGCGTCCTCGCGAAGACATCCTGGCTGGAACTGCGTGCAGACAGGAATGTGTGCATTTCACAATGCGGAACCAACGACTGTTACCTGGGGTCGGGCAAGCGGGATGGATGCCCTTACGGACAGGCGGGCCCCAAACTTCAAAGCAACAGGCTTTGCAAGCTCTGCGGGCTGTGTGTGAAGAACTGCCCGTACGGGGCCATAAACCTCAACTTCCGCATCCCGGGCAGGGAAATATGGGAAATCCATCAGCCCAGGACAGGAACGGCATTCCTTGTCGTTGGAATGATAACCGGACTTCTGAGCGAGATGGTCGGGAAGATGCCTTTCTACAAGGCCCTTACAGCGGGCATGCCCGTGCCCGAGGTGGCCCGTTTTACCATGGTCTTCATAGGGCTGCTGGTTGGCGTCAACATTTTCCAAGTTGCCGCCTCGGCGATTTCGACACGGGTCTACAAAAACCAATTCGCGGAGAACTACGCCAGATACGGCCTGGCGCTGCTCCCTCTGGCTCTCAGCGCTTTCATGGCGTTTCACGTATATTATCTGATCAATCTCGGTGTTCAATTGCCCATCCTGGTGAGCCAGAACTTTGATTTCGAGATCTTTCGAAAGCTCGTCATCACTGTTCCGCCCGACTTCACCCGTCTCGCTCAGCAGGCTCTGGTCTGCGCAGGGTGCATCGGAACCCTGGTGGTGATGTATCAAAGCACGAGGATCAGCGGAGCAGACCTTGGCAAAACATTGTTGGGCGCCCTTCCCCACGCTGCCATGGCTGTGACGCTGACGGTTCTGATCCTGCGAGCCATTGGGGCCTTTTTCTACGGGACATGATCGTTCTGCTTGATCGAAGAAGCGACCTTATTCTTCGATCGCGAAAGGGATTCAGTATTCCATTTCCTAAATACGATGAGGGAACCGGGCACCCGGGAGCATGGCCACAGGGCGCCCGTACCGCACGTAGGGGCGGGGTTTATCCCCGCCCCTACTGCCGCGGCATCGTCATCATTCGGACCCGCCGGTATGCGCGACCGTATGTGAGAAAGGGCATGGTTGGTTCATCCCCCACGGGATTACTCCCGGCAATCACTGTGAGAGTTGCACTATTTTGCTTTCGGACAGATAATGAAATATTGTGATCGAAACGAGGCCCCTCGTGCGGAAAGGGCGTCGCCATGCGTCTGGTCTTGACGATCTCAGCCGTGTTTGCACTCGTGTTCTGCCCCCATTTCTATGGTCCCACGGCAACGGCCGACGATCCGGGCCGTCAGCCGTGCGTCCTCATCCTCAATTCATATCATCAGGGCTACCACTGGTCGGACAAAGAGCTTGCGGGCCTCTTGGAAGGTTTGGGCAAGGGCGGCTCTCGGCTGTCAGTAATGATCGAACACCTCGATCTCAAAAGATTTCAAGGCAAAGCACAGGAACACAGGCTCGCGGCTTTTCTTGAAGACAAGTACCGGGCCCGGGAAGTGGACCTGATCATAGCACTCGATAACTCCGCATTCGATTTCACCAAGAACCATCGTGACAGGCTCCTCCCTTCAGTTCCGATTGTCTTCGCAGGCGTCAACAACTTCAGCGACAAGATGCTGGACGGTTTGGACAAGATCACGGGGCTGGCTCAGATACAGGATCATCAAGGCACGGTTGCCCTGGCTTTGTCCCTCCACCCGGGCACCCGGCGGATCTTTTGCGTTCACGACTACACCGACACCGGCTTGGCTCTACGCAAGGAAATGGAAGATGCCCTGCAGGCATTCCGGGGCCGTGTACGAGTGGACTTCAACAGCCCTTCCACCTATGAGGAAATCGCTTCTGAGATTGCCGGACTGCCGGGAGACTCGGTGGTTGTAATTCTGAGCTTTGCCGCTGACAGAGAAGGAAAGTCCCTGAATCCGCCTTCCAGCACGCAGGCTCTCACAGCGAGGGCCCGCGTGCCTGTATACGGCATAAACGAGGTGCTGCTGGGGGACGGTATACTTGGCGGACTGCTCATAAGCGGCGAAGCGCACGGCCGCCGCGCAGCAGAAATTGCGCTGCGGGTCCTGGCCGGAGAGGTCCCCTCCTCGATACCCGTCGAGAGCCACGGCACATCTTTGCCGATGTTCGACTACCGCCAGATGGTGCGATTCGGAGTCCCTTTGGACGCTCTGCCGGCCGGGAGCAAAGTTATCCACTGCCCATGTTCCTTCTACGACGAATACAAAGAGCTGGTTTGGGCCTCCGCTTCCATAGCCACAGTCCTAGGGGGACTTGTCATCGCCTTGGGTCTGCTCCTGGTCCGCAAACATCGCGCCGAGGAAGCCGTGCGAACTTCAGAGGAGAAATACCGCCGTATTGTGGAGACGGCAAATGAGGGCATCTGGGCCATTGACAGTGAGTTCGCCACGACCTTCGTCAACCCGAGGATGGCCGAGATGCTGGGCTACTCACCGGAAGAGATGCTCGGCAAAAGAATGGATGCATTCCTGTTCGAGAAAGACCTGGGCGATCATCAAGCTAGACTTGAGTCGCGGAGGCAGGGCGTGAGCGAAGTCTACGAGAGGCGATTCCTCAGAAAGGACGGCGGAGAGCTTTGGACAATGGTATCAGCCTCTCCTATCCTGAATTCTCAGGGAGGATTCGCCGGCTCTTTCGCCATGTACTCTGACATCACGGAACGCAAGATGTCCGAGCTTACCCGAATGAGACTGGCGGAAGCGGTGGAGCAGGCGGCAGAAGCAGTGGTGATCACAGATAGGAAGGCCAACATTCAGTATGTGAATCCGGCCTTCGAACGCATAACAGGCTACGGCCGAAGCGAAGTAATAGGTAAAAAGCCGTCCTTGTTCGACAGCAAGGAGCACGATCCTGCATTCCTTCAAAATCTCAGGGAGACTCTTCTGCGGGGGGAACGTTGGGCGGGGCGTCTGACTCAAGTGCGTAAGGATGGAACCTTATACCACGAAGATACCACCATCTCGCCCGTGCGGGATTCCTCAGGCCGGATAGTCAATTTCGTCGCCGTCAAGCGCGACATCTCCGAGGAGGTTCAGCTTCAAAGACAGCTCCTCCAGGCCCAGAAGCTCGAAGCAGTGGGAACGCTGGCCGGAGGCATCGCGCACGATTTCAATAACTTGCTGCAGGTAGTGCTGGGATACTCGGAGTTCATCATGGAGGACGAGAGCTTGAGCCCTGCTGCCAGGAGCGATGTGGCGCAGATAGTCCAGGCGGCACGCAACGGAGCCGAACTGGTAAAGGGACTGTTGACGTTCGGCCGAAAGAATGAAATGAGGCCGGTCCCACTGAATCTCAATCATGAAATCCAGAAGGTCCAAAAACTGTTGTTCCGCACGATACCCAAGATGATCCATCTTGAGCAGGTTCTTGATGAAAACCTTCCCAAGATAAGCGCGGATCCCACCCAAATCGAGCAGATTCTCATGAACTTGGCGGTCAATTCCAAGTATGCCATGCCTGAAGGCGGCAGGCTTATATTCCAAACGGAGAACGTGAGCCTCGACCAGGATTGTTGCCGTACCCAACTGGAATTAACGCCCGGCAATTACGTGCGTCTTAGAGTCACCGACACGGGGACCGGCATGGACAAGGCCACAGTGCAGAGAATCTTCGAGCCGTTCTTTTCGACCAAGGAGCCGTCCGAGGGGACGGGCTTGGGGCTTGCCGTGGTCTATGGCATAGTCAAACAACACGGCGGACACATCCTCTGCCAAAGTGAGCCCGGCTCAGGAACCACCTTCGATATATACTTCCCCGCGCTTGAAAAACAGTCGTCGTCTGATGAGACGAGCGAGCGTTCGGAGGTGTAACCTCCAGGGCAACCGGAGTGCCCCCGGACTGACGATGGTCCGCTTCTGGAAAACACCGCTCCTACCTGATCCGGCAAACATCTGAGTACACCTTTTCGCAAGTTCGGTCACATATTCGAGTGCCACTGCGTGCTTGACGGCAGTGGCACCCACGCGTTGCCCGGCCGATGACGCGTAGGTTCTTCACGTGAAAGAGACCCAATAGGGACCGGCAGGATGCCGGGCCTACTAAACCTGGACCGCTGCCCGGCCCGGAGAAATACGACCCCCAACTAGCGAACTTAGTATACGATTTCCTAGATACTGTCACGCATTCGCGTAGGATGTGGTGAGCGAAGCGAAGCAATCTCATAGGACCGGAATACGCAACCGTATTTGGGAAGACCTGAACTTAGGACACAAATAGCAAGATCGTTCAATACGAGGACCCAGTAGGTGAGCTAGGCTTCTCTCAGACTGGGTATCATGAAGAATCTTGGGAGTAAGAGGAGTTGGAGATGGAAGAGTCAGATTGTCCGGAATGCATGGCGACCAACACCGTCACCTTTGTGGACCGACACGAGGAAATCGAGGAACTCCCTTGGAATGGACATCCCATGTTCAGCGGGGTCTTCCTGAAGCACCTGATAACAGGCATGGACACTGAGGGAAACTTGAGTTGTCACATGGTCAGGATAGAACCCCACAGCATACTGGAAGAACATGTCCACGAGAGTCAATGGGAGTTGCATGAAGTCGTAGGGGGCAGCGGGTTATTGCTTCTGGCCGACAAGGAGACACCGTTTCATCCGGGACAGGTGGCGGTGATCCCCAAAGGGACAAAGCATAAGGTGGTGGCCGGCGAGGAAGGTCTGGTTCTTCTCGCACACTTTTTCCCTGCTTTGACATAGGTGCGCAGAAATAGAAGAGGTTTGCCGAGAAGAAAGGGGGTGCCATGATCGAACCAATTCTGAGCCGCTGGGTCTTATTGGTCTGCGCAGTAGTTCTCTTGGTTGCAGCCGGGGACTATGCCGGCGCCTATTCGGAAGAAGAAGTTGAAATCAAAGGGACAGTGTTCGCAATTGACAACGACGCCGCGGGAAACGTGATTGCCGTATCGGTCCTGGATAGAAGCGGGAACGAATTCCTCGTACTTGACGACCGGACAGGGAATCAGCTCCTGAAGATGGTTGACCAGTATGTCAAAGTGACGGGTGTAATCAACGTCGGCAAGGACGGAAAGAGATACATAAAGGTGATGAGATTCGAAATACTTCCCAGCTGAGCTGTGCCATGACGTTGTTCAACTCATTTCAGCGTAGGCCTCAATTCCATAAGGAGCGACAACTATGGAAAGAAGATCGTTCTTGAAGTGCTTGGCTGCGGCTGCGGCCGCCGGTAGCGCGGGTCTTGCCGGGCCGCTTGTCCGCGAGGGCTTAACTGCAAAAAAACTCGAAAATATTGGAGAATGCAAATCCGTCAAGATTACCTGCGTATCCGAGACCTCCTGGTTCGACTCGCCAAGGATGATGCAAGACATCAAGGATGGCGGCGGAGTGATGGTGCCCCAACAGGATATTGTCTGGACTCAAGAAAACATAGGCGGTTACGTGGCGTTGATTGAAGTGGAACTGCTTGACGGCACGAAACGTATTATCCAGATGGATACGGGCTGGGAGCAAAACTGGACCGACTACGTAATGGAGAAGTCCGGGTTGGACAGCTTGCTCAACAACAAGAATGTGGATGTCATGGTAATGAGCCATGAGCACCTGGACCACTTCTGGGGCCTGCGCTCAACCCTGAAGCGTTACCAAAATATTCCCATGGTCATCCCGAATTCATTCTACCCCGAAGGAAAGGCCATGTTGGCGGGTAAGTACCGCAACGACAAATCCAGAGTCTACAACGACATTCCCCACACGGGCGATCTCACGGAGGTGGGACCGGATCAAATCCTGAAACTCTATCCAGGAGTGGCGGTGAAGATGTTCGATGTCCCGATCCTTCTGAGGGTCAGGGGCGAGCAGTGCCTTATCTTTAACGTGAAAGACAAGGGCGTGGCAACGGTCACAGGGTGTTGCCACATGGGCCTGCTGACCCTCTTGAATTGGGCGGCCCGAAACATAGAGGGGTACAGGCCGTACGGCTGTTACGGCGGACTCCACATAGCAGCATTCGAGAATTGGGATCCGAAATTCGATGATGTCATCGCCGGCGCCAAGCGAATGAATCTTGAGAAGCTTGGGTGCAACCATTGCACTGGTTGGGTTTGGGCTCAAAAGGCCAGGGCGGCAGGCTTACCGATCGTCCTCGGAACCGAAAAATACAAGGAGTATAAGAAACTTCCCACTACCGGCCCCGGCGCTACGGAGAACGTTTATCTCCGCAACGGGGATGTCATTGTATTCTGAGTCGTCAGGATGGACGCTGTCGAGGAGGGCTTATGCGTGAAGAAATTGGCTCAAACTGGATGAAGGAACGGCGATTGAAAGGCGTCTTGCCGGGACCCCTCAGTGGTCTACTGAATCTTGCCTTGATTGTCGTCGTCTCAGAAATCGTCTGGCACCTCCTCTTTTCTCCACTGGGTCCTGTGCGCCTTTACACTCCAAATCTTGGGTTGGCTCTGGTCATCGCCATCCTGATGGCGATCCATTGGGGAATGGATGTCTACGATTTCCGGCCGTTCAAGCGTCAATTCATGGGGGAAACGAACCCCCTCATAAAAGGGACGATACTGACGACCGTCTTTGTGCTTCTTGGCTTGTTCATCATGTTCGTGGTGTACAATCAATTCGTTGGCCGCTTTGGCGCAATCTTCTTCAGCGGTCCAATGCTTCTAAAGAGCGGCGGACTGGGTCAGTACGCCCAAACAGCCACCGAAAACGCGTGTTATGCACAAATCATGATGAACACGTGCATCATTTTTTTCACAATCCTTTGGCTTACCAGCTTCGGGTACTCGCCGTGGGAGACAACGCCGAAGCTCACCCGCGCCTTTTCGGTCTGGCTCATGGGGATGTTCATGGCGATGCTTGCTTTCGTGTTTCTCTTCTATCCGCACATCGCATACCAGTTCTATCCGGCCCAAATCTTTATGGCCGCACCGCCCTGGTGGACTGACTGGGCCATGACCAAGAGCAGCATGTTCCATTTCGGATGGATGGTGCCGGCCTTGGTCCTCCTGTATTGGACGAACAAGCTCTGGGAGGGCAGACCGTTCAGCCTTATTTCCAACACTTGGCTTAGGGGTCTTGTTACCACATCAGGTGTTATCATTGCCGGCATACTCATCATGTTCGTCACGAACCTCGCCATGGACTGGTACTTCGATACGCCGGCGTTTGAAGGAGGAGCGACGGTCGAGCAACCTGCCTGGCGCTGGAACCACGTGGCCGAAATCTTCATGTTTATGGCGGCGGCGGGTTCTGTCTTGTATCACTACTTCGACAATTGGCCGACTCGCCTCAACCTGCCGTTGAGAGCCGTGGTTCGAACGGCAATAGCGATGTCCGGCGGGCTCGCGCTGATGTGGCTGTACTACCGGCTCGGCCCAACGTTCCTGGGGACGGTCCCGGGGGTCGCTCAGGATGGCGATACCAGCCTGGCCTGGACGGTACTTTTTCTTGACCTTGTAATAGCTCACGCGGTCTTTTTTGACGGCTTTCCGTTCAAGAGACTCGACCTCAGAGACGAGAGTGAACTTTGAAACTACCAGAAATCCGACTATAGTGATTGCCGAGAATAATGTCCGACAATGACGATGCTCCGGTGAGGCGGGCAGGATGAAATTGTCTCAAAACGAGGGCCACGATCGAGATCGTGCCACGATCCTACGTCATAACGATGATGAACTACGGGGCCGCGGTTATGACGGCATTGCGGGATGGACAACACCCGGCTGTAGGGGCGGGGGTTAGCCCCGCCCGTTATCCGGCACCTGTGAGGCGGGCGGGGCTAAACCCCGCCGCTACAGGACATCGTGCCACTATGTTGGTACTTCTGGAAATTCTGATACGGCTTCAGGATGCCCGCTCCGCCACGGCATGGCCATTGTTGGACATCGTTTTTTCGCAAATGCTATAACGACTCAGGCAAGGAGAGGACTGCACCATGATTTTGACCCGGGTTCCGTGTTGGCGGTTCTCCGCCAAGTGACCTTTGCTTGAAGACCGGTGTGCCTAATGAAAAGACAACATGTCGCAAGTGTTCGCTTTCTGCACCCTTCGGACATGGAGGGGCTTCAGTTGGTCTATGGGGCCGGTGTTTCAAATGAGTTCCGTCGCCATGTGCACAATTCTCTCTGTATAGGTGTTGTGGACCGCGGGACCCGAATCATTCGGCAAGAGGGGACGACAACAGCCATCCCCGAGAACGGTCTTTTTGTTATTAATCCAGGCATTCCGCATAGCTGCAAGTCCTTGGAGAAGGAAGGTCACAGCTACCGAATCATCTGTGTGGATGTGGAAGTCGTGGCAGCCGTTGTCTCACAAGTCTCCGAGAGAGTTGGGCCTGTACCGCATTTTAGAGACGTCTTCTTTTCCGACAAGGAACTCCTTGAGAAAGTGCGGCAGTTCTTTTCCCTTCAGAGGCAATCAGATTCCATCCTGGAGAGGGAGTCAGTCTTGCTTTCACTGATTACTCAACTTGTTTTGAGCCAGGCGGACCAGCCTCCCATTCCTTCGCATGTAAAACCCCAACGAGCAGCAATCGGACGGGTCTGCGAATTCATCAGAGCGAATTACGCGGAAGTCCCCTCACTCGATCAACTTGGACGCATTGCCGGCTTGAGTCCTTTCCACCTTCATCGCGTCTTCGTGCAACAAGTTGGGATTTCACCTCAGGATTACCTTGTTCAGTGCAGAATAGACAAGGCTCGCGAGCTTCTTCTCGAGGGGCACAGCATTGTGAGCGCCGCGCTCGAAGTAGGATTCGCCGATCAGAGTCACTTCACCCGCTTTTTCAACCGGGTGGTAGGCATCCCGCCCGGAAGATATCTGCGTTTGCACGGCGTTCGGCCTGATACCATCCTGCGGTCAAACGAGTGAGTCAGCCGGTATACCTCCAGCACTGTGAACGGCACAGCCTGACTTTGCTCCGGCGGCATGTGGGCTTCCCTACAAATTACGTCTCTGAACGCTCCTTTATATAAGAACTACTCGGGCCAATGGTCGGCGGTCATGGGAGGGAGCATTTTTGCCGACAGCGGTTGTCCGCTGGACAAGACTTCTTTGCCTTCGACAACCACCACATCGCCTTCTTTCAATCCTCCGAGCACCGCAGCGTAGCGCTGGTTGCTTTCGCCGATTTTGATCTGAGTCCGTTGAGCTTTGTTTCCCGCGTCTACCCAATAAACGGAATTGGCTCCGTTGCTCCTGGTTTGATCGAGAAGTGCCACGATCGGAACACGGAGCACTTCGGGAATGGTCTTCACCACAATTCGTCCACGGCCAACCATACCCTGTAGCAGTCGCATTTCCGGATTCTCGACGTAAATTCTTACTTCGAACAACCTGTTGTCATTTGCTACGGGTTCAACGTAAGTAAGCCGACCTGTAAACGTCTCACCTGGGTAGGCATCGAGAGTGACCTCAGCCCGTTCACCACGGGACCGAGCTTTCTTTAAAGATAGCTTTCCAACATCGAGATCTGTGATGAATGCTTCAAGATAAATTCTGTGATAGTCACTGATCTGGAAAAGTGCTTTGCCCTCCGATACCCAGTCGCCTCTCTCTATATATCTCCTGGACAGCACTCCGGAAATGGGCGCGGTGACTTGGGTCTTCTTGAGATCTTCGAGTGCCCGCGCCAGCAGGGCCTTGTCGGCCTCAACCTGGGCCAGGGAGTTCTGATAGGCACTAAGTTTTTGATCATATATGCTGTGACTGATGGATCCGCTCTCAAGCAAGCCCTTATTTCTTGCCAGCTCGGATTTATTGAACGCCAGCGAGGCTTCATCCTTCATGAGATTCGCACTCGCTTGTGCGGCCGCCTCCTTGATCTTCTTCTGTTCCAATTTGAGAAGGAGCTCGCCTTGTTTGACAAACTGACCATCCTCGACCTCGATTGCTTCGACCTGGGCGGATACTTCGGCGGCCAAGGTGGTATTGGCGGCAAATTTCATTACTCCTGACAGGTGCAGGCCAATGGTGATGGAGCCCTTATCCACCGTCATAGCTCCTACCTTTATGGGGGGCGGGGGTGGAGTCTTCGCCCCCCTATCCGAGCAAGCCGGTGCAAATAGCAGTAGCAATATCAAGATGAAAACGTGAAGATGGGTCATTTTTCAGCCTGAGATGACAAATCAAGGGTGTAATGACTGCGGTTTCCGCAATCAAGTCCCCCCGGATCCGGCATCCTCTCTCCCTAAGTCTTCAAGGTGAAGGGGTCTTACTTTCCAGACGATCTGCCTCAGATCATCCAGCAACGTGTATACTATCGGAATAAAGATGAGCGTAAACAGGGTCGCCAATGCCAGCCCGCCTACAACCGCCATTGCCAGTCCGTTATAGATTTCGGCACCCGCGCCCTGTTTCAAAGCCAAGGGCAGCATACCGAGGACCATGGCAATGGCTGTCATGAAGATGGGGCGCATCCGTCTCTGGCTCGCGAGAACAAGGGCCTTCTCTCGCTCCAGACCATGTTCTTCCATGAGTTGTACAGCGTAGGTGATTAGAAGGATCGCATTTTTTACGACCAGCCCGACCATCATAATATATCCGAGTATCGTGAAAGAGTCGAACGGTGTTCCTGTTAGCGTAACGAGAAAGTTGGCTCCGATTATGGACAGCGGCACACTGAGAAGAATCGACAGCGGTCTGACAAAAGATTGAAACTGCATCACGAGCAGGAGATAAACCACGATCACGGAGAGCGGGAACACAAAGGTGACCGCTTCTTTGAGGGCCTTGAGTTCATTGACCGCTCCAAAGGGGACCATTTCATATCCGCCGGGAAATGGGACTGTAGATCTAATCTTCCCGACTACTTCTTCAAACACGTCGGAAAGAGGACGATCCTGCACCGTAAGCTGGACGCGGGCGCTGCGTTTTGAATTGTAGTGACTTATCTGAAGCGGCCCAAGCGTCGTCACCACTGACGCAACGCTGGACAAAGGAACGTGGGTTCCAGGAAAACCTGGAGCGGTCAGTATTATGCCAGAAACATCTGCGACCGTCTTGAAGTTAGCTTCAGGGCCCATGACTCTGACATAATAATAGCGACCTTCCACATCATACTGAGAGCTGGTTCGCTGCCCGCCGATATAAGATTCAACAGCGTCCGCAACATCCTTTACGTCAAAGCCGAAATGGGCCGCTCGTTCCGGATCAACTCTTACTTCCACTTGAGGTTTGTTGAGATGCAAGTCAGTGTAACGAAAGATCACGCCCTTGGTGTCCTTGCCAATTTCCATAATCTGTCTCACAAGGTCGTCCACAACCGAGTAGCTTTTTCCCATAATGCGGACATCTACTATGTTCGATCTGGTCATAATATTCCCAAAGAGCGGGAAACGAATCGGGTTAATCGCTTTCACGGGAAGATCTCTCGCTTCCTGGTAAGCTGTTACGGCGATTTGCTGTATCGGAACACCGCTATCCTCCTCGCGATCGCAAACGAGATATATCCTGTTTCGCTGCATGGTTCGATTCGGAGTTGCAACCACATGCCGAACTCCTTTTATGGCTTTCCATCGCTCTTCGAGGATGCTCATCAATCGGCTATTCTCATCAAGGCTCGATCCCTCATAGGTCTCGACTTGGACTCGGATGAGATTCGTACCTCCCGTGGGCAAATACCCCATACCCGGCAGGGCCAAGCAGGACAAAGCAAACAGTGCAAGTACAGCAGCAACGAGCATGAGTTTCCTCGGGAAGCCACCCAGGAAAAATTCCAAAGACCGGAGGGTAAGCCGCGCTGCAGCCGAGCCCAGGGTATCAGTGAATTTCAGAGGTACTGCAATTGCCTTGAACCCGCCGACGAATTCTGTCTCGCTCCTCATCCAACGGGATGCAAGCATGGGAACCACGGTGAAGGCGTCGAAGAGGGATAGAAATATGGCACAAGAAATGACAAAAGCCACGGGACCGAAGAGTGTGCCGATTTCTCCTTTGAGCATAAGCACCGGCAAGAACACCGCCGAGGTTGTCAGCGTGCACATGAATGCCGCCATGCCAACTTCGCGGGTCCCATCGACGCAGGCTCGCACTATGTTCTTGTGCTCTTCAAACCTGTGTCTGTAAATATTTTCGAGCACGACAATGGCGTCATCCACGATCATTCCAATGGAGAGAGCCAAACCGGCCAACGATAATACATTTATCGAATAGCCAAACAAATACATCCCTATGAAAGTTCCGATAATTGACACGGGGATGGACGTGGCGACTATGACAATGCTCCTCCAATTTTTGAGAAAAATAAACAGGACCAGCAGCACCAGAAGAATGGCCTCGATCAAGGCTTCCCGGACAATCGTTACAGCATCGCGAATATAATTGCTTTGGTCGTATATTTTCTGAAACTTGGCCCCCTGAGGACCGTACTCCTTTTGCAGCCGCCCAAGCTCTCGATCCACTGAATCTATTGTTTGAATAATATTTGCGCCTACTTGATTAAAGACATCGAAAATAATTCCGGGTGTATTGTCTATTCGACAATACGAGTTCGGCCTCTCGTATCTATCCTCAACGGTGGCAATGTCCGAGAGATACGCTATGGGCGCCCCCGGCTTCGAAATCCGTACCCGTCGAAAGGCATCAGCGTTCAGGAGTTCGCCTACTGTGCGAACAGTCCATTCTCTGGCACCTTCAATGAAATAACTCCCGCTCTGATTGAGATTAGTGCGGTCAATAAAACGCTTGATGTCCGAAATCGTCAGTTGACGTGCCTTGAGCCTCTCCGGATCGAAAGTTATCCGCATTTCGCGATTCTTGTTTCCATCGAACTGACAGTCTCCAACTCCTGAAATCCTACGGATTCTGGGAGCTATGTCTCTATCGGCCCAGCCGGACATGGTTACGATGTCAGCCGAACCCGTCATGGAAAATTGATACACAGGCAAGCTGACTCGATCGCTCGCTTTGAAGATTTGAGGGTTGTCAACCTCTCTCGGAAGGTCCTTGACTCGATCGAGATTTCGCTGAAGTTCGGCCGCCGCCACATCGAGGTTTGTCCCCGATTTATAGAACACTACTATTATAGACTCCCCCAGCCGCGAGTAACTTTGCGTGTAAAGCATATTGGACACGCCGCTTATGCTCTCCTCAAAACGAGTAGTGATTTCGCCCTCCACGTCCTCAGGAGCGGCACCCGGAAACGTGGTCGCGACCACGAGAATGGGCTGTTCAGTGTCGGGTTTCAGTTCCACACCGAGGAATCTCACGCACACGTAGCCGAACACAATCACCAGTAGCACGCGCACTACCACTGATATCGGATAACGGACTGAAGATTCCGCTACATGCATGTTCGATCTTTCAGGATTTGCCGAGAACTCTTCAGCGCAATTATGCGGCGGTCTTGCCATTCCGGAGGTTATGCGGCTCACCAAGCCATCGCTGCTTGATTCCTCCGACTCGCAAAAGCCCCGTGTAGTTCCCTTGAAGACCCGATAGAGGCAAGACTGTCATCATGTTGATGGAGGAGCCTCTTTTTTCCCAGTTTGGAGCATACCGCCCAATGGTGCCCCCGGTCAAGCGCAAACGTTCCGGCTGAGTTTCACTTGTGCGTGAATTGATAGCGTAGCCGCCAATGACAAGGCGGAGGTCAGCTGAAACGCGCAACGGTACTGGTGCCGCAGTCTTACGTTTCCCGGCGGGCCTTTCTTCTGTCCTGATTTCCCGGCGGAGGAGCTTTCCGACCTTTGATTTGGGGAGCATGTCACGGAATTCTATGTACTTGGGGATCTTGTACTCTACCAGCCTGCCCCGGCACCATTTGATCAGGTCGTATCCGGTGATTCCCTTGACGTCCTTCTTGAGGACCACGAACGCCTTGATCCTTTCGCCGACCTTGGCGTCCGGTATGCCCACAACGCAATGACGTAGAACCCGATCAAGACATCTACTCGGAAGTCTCTGACAAAACCTTTTGCAGTAACGGCACAACAGGCGGCAGATCCTGATGAATGGTGTCCCACAGATTCTGTGGATTAACACCCCAGTACACATGTGCTACCAGGTTGCGCATGTCGGCCATTTGACGCCACGGAACTGCGGGGTAGGAAGCCAGGATTTCGTTGGGGACATGCCGTACGGCTTCCCCAATGACGATGAATTTTCTTTCGACGGCGGCCAACAGAAGATCGTTCCGAGAGAACTCCTCGAACGTCTTATCGCCTACATAAGCTTGGATGCGCTCGATGGCCCCGAGTATATCCTCGACGAAGAATCTCCAGCGTCTAGATGACATCAATGGCCTCTCGGAGAATAACGTCCTTCAGGGCCGGATGTATGCCCTCGCGAGTTATGAGATCCACCTTCTCCACCCCGAGTATCTGCTCGATCATGTGCTTCAGGTCGCTGAGGCCAAAAAGACCTGTTGGCCTATTCAAGTCAACCACTATATCCACATCGCTTGACTGGTCGGCAGCATCCCGCGCTAGAGACCCAAAGAGGGCTAACGACTTGACGCCCAGGGCCCGCAATTCTTCCTGGTGCGCAACCAGGCATGTAACGACTTCCTCTCGTGTCATGCCTTAGTACTCCTTTTCACAAATACGGTGACGTATCTTGCGCCCCCTGGGATTGCTTCGTCGCTCCGCTCCTCGCAACGACATACACGGGACTTGTCGTTGCGAGCGAAGCGAAGCAATCTCGTGGGACTAGAATACGCAACCGTATTTACGCCATAGCGCAATTAGTCTTCTTTCCGATCCCTTGACCATTCTATCACGCGAAAGGGAAGGCCGGCGGGAGGTGTTTCAATTACGTTTCCCGGCGAGCCTTTTCTTCTGTCCTGATTTCACGGCGGAGGAGCTTTCCGACTTTTGACTTGGGGAGCATGTCACGGAATTCTATGTACTTGGGGATCTTGTATTCAACCATCCTGCCCCGGCACCATTTGATCAGGTCGTATCCGGTGATGCCCTTCACGTCCTTCTTCAGAACCACGAACGCCTTGATCCTTTCGCCCACCTTGGGGTCCGGTATGCCCACAACGCAGGACTCTATCACTGCGGGGTGCTCCTGGAGGACAGCCTCGATTTCCGACGCGGAAATCCGGTACCCTTTGTGCTTGATCGTGTCCACGGTGCGGTCAACAAAATAGAGGAAGCCGTTTTCGTCCTGACGCACGATGTCCGAAGTTCTGTACCACAGGCGGCCCTCGTGCTCCACGAAGGAACCCGCGGTTTCTTCCGGCTTGTTCAGGTAGGACTTTACCATCCTGTCGGACGATACCAGCAATTCACCGGGCTCACCTTGCGCTACCGGTTCTATCCCGGAAGGCTCCACTATCATTATGTGTTTGCTGGGGACTGTCAATCCCATGGTCAGGGGCGGATTCTCCCGATCGGTGGGGCTCATCACGATGCCGCCGCATGTTTCGGTGGCGCCGTAACCCTGATAAATCTCGAGGGAGAAGCGTTTCTTCCACCGCCGGGGCACTTCCAGGGGGAGAACGTCGCCCGCGGAAAAACAATACTTCAGAGACGAAAGATCGTACTGATCCACCCGGTCGTGTTCCAGGATCATCCTGTAGAAAGCAGGCACTCCGATGAGCGTCTTGGCCTTGAACTTCCGTATTGAATCGAACACCGCGTCAAGGTTCACCCTGGGTTGAAGAATCAGAGTTCCTCCGCCCACTATGATGGTCGCAAGGCTGCAAGTCTGTCCCAAAATGTGGAACAAAGGCGCTCCGCCGAGGATTACGTCCTCGTCTTTCGGGAACAGAGGATCGCGGACAGCGAGCTGTTCCTCGGAGGATACCAGATACAACCCATGAGTTATGGGAACGCCCTTCGGGTGCTTGGTCGTGCCGCCGGTATAAAGGATTTCCGCGATGTCGTCGTCGCCGGTCTCGGGATCAGGTGCCGCGGGGTACGAAGAGCAGACAATATCCCGCAATAAGGATATAAAAGGGGCCTTTTCAACCTTGCCCTTCGGCACCTTGTCCGCAAGAACGCCGAAGGCCCTCTTCCAGAAAGGCAGCAGATCCGCCAGCTTGGTAACCACAACCCGCTCGATGGACGTCTCGGGCATGGCCTGTTTGACGTACCCGAAATTGCGATCCGAGCACACCACTGCTTTTGCGCCGGTATCGTTCGCTATGTATCTCAAGTCCGGCGAAGTATAGATCGGGGTTATGGGCACAGCGACCGCGCCAAGCCTTTGTATTCCCAGCCAGCTCACAACGAACTGGATTGAATTGGGGATGTACATGACAATCCGGTCGCCCTTCTTCAGTCCAAGGGCGGCCAGAGCCCCGGCGAACCTTTCGGAAAGCTCCTGAACGCTGCGGTAAGTGAATTCGGTGCCGAGAAACACAACCGCGGTCTTTTCCGGGTACTTCTCCGCCAAGGCCGAGAATGCTTTGAAGATATTAGGATGCTTCAGCTCCGTCATCGCATGGAACCTTCCGGGTCACACGAATGCGCTATCAAAGGAGCGATGAACTCAATGGCGCGGGCAGGAGTCTCCTGAACGAAGGTCTGACGGCTCTGCGTCATCCGGCGTGAGGGAGAATACCTGCCCTAGCCTCAAATTACTTGTTTGAACGCGCATCGGTATCACACGCCAAAATAGGCTGCTTTCACTTCGGGGTTGTCCATGAGCTCAGGTCCGCTGCCGTCCATGGTCAGCATACCGTTCTCGATTATGTACCCGTGGTCTATCATGGGGAGGATGGGCCGCGCGAACTGCTCCGCGATCACGATCGCAAGCCCGGTTTCATCCCTGATGATCTTTATGGCATCAACAAGAGTGGTCTGCATGACGGGGCTCAATCCGAGAAGAGGCTCGTCCAACAACAGCAGCCTCGGCTTCACCACCAGCGCCATTCCGATGGCAAGCATCTGTTGCTCGCCGCCGCTGAGGAACCCTGCCTTTCGCTTCTTCAAGCGCACAAGAGTGGGAAAGAGATGAAAGATATAGTCTATCATCTCCTTGACTTCCGACCTCTTGCGCAAGTAACCCGCTATCCTGAGGTTCTCCACGAGATCCGATTCCGGGAATATGGGATGCCGCTCGCGGCACAGCACCATCCCTTTGCTCACTCTATCGCTCGGGTACATGGTAGTAATGTCTTCACCTTCGAATCGCACGGTGCCGTAAATTGTTATGCGTTCGCCGCCCTTGCGCTGCTCCTTGATCTTCGTGTCAATGATCAGCCCCGAGATGGTGTTCATCAGGGTGGTCTTCCCCGCGCTGTTGGAGCCTATCACAGCCACCATACGACCCCGTTCAACCGTCATGCTGAAATCGTTCAGCGCCAGGGCGTTTTCGTAAAAGACCATCAGGTTGGATAGTTCCAGCATTATAGGTTCTCTGGCGGTTATCTTCAGTCTTCGGTGCCCAGGTAAGCCTTCTTGACCTCGTCCATCTCCATGACCTCCGACGGTTTCCCATCGGCAATGGCCCGGCCGAAATTCATCACGAGGACCCTGTCCGCTATTCTGAACAGCTCACGGAGCCTGTGTTCTATCATCACGATCGTCTTGCCTTCTACCATCAGCTTCTCAATGATGGGGACGATGCTGGCAAGTTCAGCTATGCTCAAGCCGGAGAACAACTCGTCCAGGATTATGAGATCGGCCCTCAGAGCCAGGCACTTGGCCAATTCCAGGCGTTTGAGGTACCCGTGGGGCAGACTGCCCGCGGCCTTGTACGTAACGGAGGACTCCCTCTCGAAACCGACCTCTTCGAGAAGATCTTTTGCCACCGAGTCCCGATCGCCGTACCGGCCTCCCGCAAGACCCTTCACCCTTGGCGAGAAAAGCGGAATTATCAGGTTCTTGAATGCGGGCAGCTCGGCAAAAGGCCGCACCATCTGAAACGTGCGGGCTATCCCGAGCCGGGCTATCCGATAAGGCATCCATCCCGTGATATTGAGTCGTCCCTGGTACTCCACGGTGCCGGAATCGGGTTTGACAAAGCCGGTGATGAGATTCACCAGAGTAGTCTTACCTGAACCGTTGGGGCCGATTACTCCCAACAGCTCGCCCTGCTTGAGATCGAAGCTCACGCCGACGACCGCCCGGACGCCTCCGAAGCTCTTGTTGAGGTCGCGCACCCTCAAGAGCAGATCCCCGCGGGTTGACTCGGTCCCTTCATTCATCGAGCTGCAGCCTCTCGTGTCCTTCTGATGCCGGTAAACCGGTCGGTCAGCTTTCGACCTCTACCCATCTTTCGAACTGGTGATATTTCCTCTGGATGTAGTGGAAAATACCTTCCGGTAGCGCCACTATGAATACCACCAGTGAAAGCGCATAGAGAACCGTTCGCAGCCCGCCCACGCTTCTCAGCGCTTCCGACAACGGCACAAGTATGAATGCACCCATCAACGAGCCCGCGAAGGTCCCCATCCCGCCCACAACCGCCGAAGCCAGCGGCAGGATCGAGTAATCAAGAGCAAAAGCGGGCATTCACACGAACATGTACACATGGGTCAGGTAGGCTCCGCAGAAAGCCCCCACGCAGCCCGCCACAAAAAGCGCCTGGGCTTTGACCCAATAGATGTTTATCCCGGCGCTCATTACGGATCTGTCGTTGTCACGGATCGCCTTGAGCACCAGCCCGTAATCCGTGGTTACCAGCCTGCGGAATCCGAACAAGGCCACCAACAACACCGCCAGAAGCAAATAGATTTCCACCCACTGGTTACCGAAGGGGCTTATGCCGGTCAACCCCTCCGTGCCGCCAAGAACCCCGGTGGCCTCTATGATCCGTTCAAGCATGAGAGGCAAAACCAGCGTGACCATTGAAAAATACACGCCTCGGAGCCTCAGGACGGGCACGAGGACCAACGTGGAGAACACACCGCCGATGACTGTAGCAAGCGGTATGGTGAGCCAGATCGGCAACCCCAAGTACCGGTTCAGCAAACCCGCGGCGTAAGCGCCGGCTCCGAAGAACAGCGCCTGTCCCAGCGACACCATTCCCACAGAAACCAGGAAGTCCCAGCTCATGGCAAGCAAAGCGAAGATC
>Ga0172371_10002155_pt1 | contig 31390 bp, 25 predicted proteins | sample Lak12m_FD_114543 | JGI IMG/M metagenome (GOLD analysis project Ga0172371, IMG submission 114543) | Freshwater microbial communities from Kabuno Bay, South-Kivu, Congo - kab_022012_12m | ecosystem: Environmental > Aquatic > Freshwater > Lake | place: Democratic Republic of the Congo: South-Kivu...
TACGATCTGTCGAAAACCATGTTCATCGCGACGGCGAACATGGTCGATACGATTCTGCCAGCCCTGAAGGATCGTATGGAAATGCTCGAATTCAGCGGCTATATCGAGGAAGAAAAACTCAATATTGCTAAGACATTTCTGATACCGAAACAGGTTAAAGAACACGGCCTGAATGTTACGAGAATCGAATTCACCGACAAGGCCGTCCGCTTTATCATCAACAGTTACACGCGTGAAGCCGGTGTCCGTAATCTCGAACGGGAAATAGCCAATGTTTGCCGCAAAGTTGCCCGCGAAGTGGCTACCAGTAAACGGAAAAAGAAATACGATATCGACGAGAAAGCCGTCGAGAGTTATCTCGGTCCGCAGCGGTTCTTTATCGACATTGCCGAGCGCTTATCCAAACCGGGCGTATCGATCGGTTTGGCCTGGACATCGGTCGGCGGCGATATTTTATTCATCGAAGCTACCGGCATGCGCGGTACCGGCAAACTTAGTCTGACCGGGCAGCTCGGAGATGTGATGAAGGAATCGGCCGAGGCCGCCCTGAGTTATATTCGTTCCAATGCGGTTGAACTGGGACTCGATGAAGAGGCCTTTGCGAAAACCGACATTCATATTCACGTTCCGGCCGGAGCGATACCGAAAGACGGACCGTCGGCGGGTGTGACGATCCTGACGGCGGTTTATTCGCTGCTGAAGAAACGCAAGGTTAAAGACAACCTGGCCATGACCGGGGAAATCACTTTACGCGGAGCCGTTCTGCCAATCGGCGGTATAAAGGAAAAAGTACTGGCGGCCCACCGCGCCGGCCTGCGCCGCGTAATTTTACCCGAGCAGAACCGTAAAGACTTAATTGAGATTCCAAAGCAGATTAAAAGCGAAATGCGCTTCGATTTTGTTAAGGAAATGTCGGAAGTTTTAGACCTGGCGGTCAGAAAATAAATGCCGGTTTGATTTTATTTGTTTAAATTTGCCCGCTTTTTAACTTCTCGGACGCTTAGCTCAGCTGGTTAGAGCATCGCCCTTACAAGGCGGGGGTCGTAGGTTCGAATCCTACAGCGTCCACAAAACAAGCATAAAGTGCCGTTGGTTAGAAAAAATACAGAACAGCTTGGACAGGCTGTTCTGCGAGTTAGTTTATTCCGCGTTTTACACGGCAATTAATTTGAAGTGACTGATTACGCGAAGTCGATGCGCTGAGCGAAATTTTTCATACCTTCGACGAATGGCACCAGTGGTGGAATCTCTTCGGGATCGACGAAACAATCGATCACGACCACTTTACCGGAACTGATGGCCTGCGGCAGGATGGTTTTCAGCTCACCGGGTTTATCGGCTTTATAGGCTTCGGCGCCGAGTCCTTCGGCGACTTTGGCGGCATCAATCGGTTTAAAACGGGTGGCAACGGTGTTTTTACCGAGGACGAAGGTTTGCAGATCGTTTACTAATCCGAGTTTATTGTTGCGCACTATGACGAAAACCATCGGTATTTCATTGCTGACAGCCGTGGCTATCTCCATCCCGTTCATCAAAAAGCAGCCGTCCCCGGCCACGCAGACTACCGGACGATTGCCGGCGGCTAACTTCCCGCCGATCGAAGCGGCGATTCCGTAACCCATGCTCAGCATCCCAAAGGGAGTGATCAATGATCCGGGGCGTTTGATCTGCATGTAATGCGTAGCCCAGGTAATCGAATTACCGACGTCGACGAAGAGAACGGCGTCATCCGGCAAACTCTCCTGCAAATCATTTATCAGGCGCTGCGGCTTGAGTGGCATGGCGTCCGAATGCAGTTTTTCCGGATCGGTGTACATTCCGGTATGACTACGGAAACGGAGCAGGATTTTTTCGCGCTCTTTCCAGGTGTCTTCGAGTTCGCCGGCGTAGCGCAGGAAACGGAAATTCATTTCACTGATAATCGTACGGGCGTCGCCGACCAACGGTATGTGCGTCGTATAGGATTTGCCGATTTCGGTCGGATCGATATTGACATGAATCAGGCATTTGGAAGGCGCGAGATGCGGATCCCAGGACATAGTCGTCATTTGATTCAGGCCGGCGCCGATAATTAAAAGGACGTCGATTTCGTCGGATTTAAGGAAGGCTTCCGCCAGCGGCGAACCGCACAAGCCGAGAACCCCGAGTGCCAGGGGATGATTTTCCGGGAAAGCCCCTTTGGCCTTGGGCGTAGTAGCAACCGGAATACTGAGCATTTCGGCCAATTCTGAAATTTCGGCGCAGGCGCCGGAAGCCACGGCTCCCGAACCGATCAGAATTGCCGGACACTTAGCGTTGACCAATTCCTCGACGGCATTAATAACTAAGCGCCGGTCGAAATATTCCGGCCTGAAGCGGTAACTTGCCGGCGCGACCTCGTTGAATTCCACTTCGGCGCCCTGAATGTCTTTCGGAATCGTCAGATGCACCGGGCCTTTTTTTCCGGTCAAAGCGCGCCGCAAAGCGGATTGCAGATCCTCGATCGCTTTATGCGAATTGATAATCATCGAGGAGGATTTCGTGATCGGCTCGAACATTTTCACCGAATCGATACCCTCTTTGGAAGAATCCTGAAAAGCGCCTTTGCCCTGCATAACCGTGTCAACCTGGCCGGTTATTACCAACATGGGAACATTGTCCATAAAGGCATTGGCCACGCCGGTCACCAGGTTGGTCGCACCTGGCCCGGAGGTCGAGAAACAGGCGCCGATCGTATTTTTAACGCGGGCATAGCCGTCTGCCATGAAAGCCGCGCCTTCCTCATGTTTGGCCAGGATCGGCCGGATTGTCTGAGAGCGGTTGAAAGCCGACAGAAAGGGCACAACGGTTGTTCCCGGTACGCCAAAAACATATTCGACACCTTCGGCTTCCAAATATTTTAGTAGTACATCGCCAAATTTTAATTTCATCGGGAAGTCCTTTCTTATTTCAGGCGCTCAGTTTTGCGAGAGCCGTCTGTTGATTATCAACGATGGTCAGAATCCGGGTAAACCCCGCCAGTTCGAAAATTTCCAGAATGTAGGCCGACAAACTGCAGAGAATAAACTGTCCGCCGTTCTTTTGCAGGGTTTTGGCCACGTTCAATACGGCCCGTAACGCCATGCTCGAAATATAATCACAGCGTTCGAAATTACAGATCATCTTACGAACTCCGCCATTGACCGCGGCCAGCATGGCTTTTTCAATCGCCGGAGCGGTCACGGTGTCGAATTTGCTATCGACGAAAATCGTCTGAACGCCCAATCCATTATCTACGGTTTCCATAAAATATCTCCTGTTTTAGATTAAATCTCTCAGACTGATTTTAATCAGGATAATTGCGAATGTCAACAAGGATTTTTAAAACCGGGATAGTTAAAGCCGTTCCAGGGCGGCAACGACCTCAATGTGCGGCGTGTGCGGGAACATATCGACCGGCCGGACGGCGGTTATCCGATAGGAATTTTCGGCGGTCAGGTCTTTGAGGTCGCGCACCTGGCTGGCCGGATTACAGGAAACATAAATTATTTGAGCCGGTTGAAAGGTACGGACAGCAGCAATCAGCGCCGGAGTCAGCCCGCCGCGCGGCGGATCGGCGATAATGATATCTGGTTTGGGTAGATTTTCCAGAGCAGCCGCATCAGTACGGATTTGTTTTTCGAGGTCAAAGTGTATAAAGGTGGCGTTATTGATTTTATTTATCCGGGCGTTTTCGCGGGCATCGGCGATCGCGGACACGATGACTTCCAGGCCGATCACTTCCCGGCATTCACGCGCCAGATACAGTGTGATACTGCCGGCCCCGCAATATAAATCCCAGATAACCTGGTGCGATTGCGGCCGGGCCAATTGTTTGACGATGTCGTAGAGTATTTTTGCCATCCGGGTATTGGTCTGGAAAAAGGATTCAGGCGAGATTTTGAACGTCAGATCGCCGATTTTATCGGTGATGTAATCCTGCCCGGCCAGCCGACGAGTCTTTTCTCCACTCGTTGTACCACTGACGCTATAGGAGACCGTGTTGACAATCGAAGCTATATTTGGCAAGCGTTCGGTCAGGATTTGCGCCAACGGCCGGAGGAGTTCGGGGGTATCGCCGGCCGTTATGAAATTAATCATTAGTTGGTCAGTCGCCACGCCTTTGCGAACCATCAGGTGTCGCAGATAGCCGGTGTGATTTTTAAAATTGTAGGGTTTCAGGCCGTGCTCGCGGGCGAAATCGCGCACGAGAGGAATTATAATCGCTGTTTCCGGAGAGGCGATCAGGCAATCGTCAATATCGATGGCCTTGTAAAAATTATCGGGAGTGCGCAGGCCCAGGGCAAAATCGGTCGGTCGGCTCAGGTCATCATCTTTTACCAGCCAGCGTTTATCCGAAAAGGCGAATTCCATTTTATTGCGGTAGCGCAACGGCTCTCCGGCCGGAATAAGCGGATCGATCGGGACATTCTCAAAACCACCGAGATGACGATATAGCCCGGCGACTTGTTGCGCGAGATAGCCGGTTTGACGTTCGTACGGCAGATTCTGAAAACGACAGCCGCCGCAATACCGGAAATACGGGCAGGGCGCCTCGATTTCAAACGGGCTTTTTGCGAGTACGGCTTCGATTACTGCTTCGGCATAATTTCCCTTGATACGCTTGATACGCGCCTGGACTTGCTGGCCGGGAATGCCAGCGCGTTGAAAGAAAATCACGAAATCGCCGATGCGGGTCAGCCCCTGCCCGCCGAAAGCCAGGTCTTCAATAGTAATTTCAATCTGTTGATTGCGTTTAACGGGAGCAGTCAAATAGAAAAATCCAGGTTTATTTTATGGTCGCCGGATCGATTGTGATCTCATCGATCTGGGCCGGGTCCATGTGTTTCTGAGCGTAGGTGAGGTAGATTTTTTCCTGCACGAAAATCCGGAAAAGTTCCGGGTCGATGTGTTTATCGCGGGCCATGAAGCCCATGATTTTCATGGCTTCCGAAAGCGTTTTGCCCTTTTTATAAGGACGGTCGCGGGCGGTCAGGGCTTCGAAAATATCTGCCAGTGCCATGATCCTGGCCTGTACCGAAAGTTGGGCGTCAGTGAGATGATTGGGGTAGCCGGTTCCGTCTAATTTTTCATGGTGGCCGCCGGCAAATTCCGGCACACGCCGCAGTTTTTTCGGATAGGGCAATTTCTCGAGCATTTTTATCGTGACGACGACGTGATTGTTGATGACCTGCCGTTCGGCGTCGCTCAATGTTCCACGCGGAATGCACAGATTCTCAATCTCTTCCGTGGTCAGAAGCGGTTGCTTTTGCCCGTCGACTTCAAATTCGGTTCGGCCCATCTGGCGGACGCGCTCCTGTTTTTCGGGCGCCATGAATTCGCCGCCGACGTTGGCAGTGCGGATGAAATTAAAATCATCCTGTAAAGTTTTAATGCTCTGAGCATATTCTGCCAGGAAGCTGCCGTTGCGCCAGGAAGATTCACAATTTGGCACACAGTACTTTTCGAGCAGATTGATTTTGATGTCGCGCTTGAGAATCTCGAAACGCGTCTGGATGGTATTCAGCCGGTCGTAAATCGTTTCCAGTTTGGTTGATTTATCGACGACATATTCCGGCGTGGTGATCTTGCCGATGTCGTGCATCCAGGCTGAAATCCGCAATTCCTTCAACTGGTCGCTGTTCATGAAGAAATCGGCATATTTGCCGTACTTGATTTCGTTGACGGTCTGGGCGATCTGCATGGTCAGCTCGGCGACCCGTTCGATATGACCGCCGGTGTAAGGCGATTTTTCGTCGATCGCGGAGGTAATGACCTGAATAAAGGACTCGAATAAATTCTCCAGATCGTGAATCAGACGGGTATTGGTAATGGCTACGGCGGCTTGTGAAGCCAGCGAGATAATCAGACTCTGGTCGGAAGCCGAGAAAGGCGTGACCGCGCCGGTCAACGGATCCTGGGCATTCAGAATCTGCAGGACGCCGATGATCTCGTCTTCGTGATTACGCATCGGAACTACCAACATCGACTTGGAGCGGTAGCCGGTTTTATTGTCAAAAGCCCGCGTGCCGGTAAAGTCAAATCCCTCGACATCATAAACGTCGGGAATGTTGACGATTTCACCGGTCAAACCGACATGCGCCGAAACCATGGCGTGGTTGGGCCGATCGTCCGCCAGATACAGGCGCACCGGGTACCAGTTGATCGGGTTGCCGGAGGTGCCGCCCATCTTGATGTTGAGCGAGCCGGTCTGGACGATTTCGAAATTCAGGGTCTTGCCATCCTCACTCATCATGTAAAGCGTTCCGCCGTCGGCATTCGTAAAGCGGCGGGCTTCGTCTAAGATCATCTGGAGCAGAATCGGCAAATTGTGTTCGGCGGAAAGGGCGGCGCCGATCTTGGAAAGCTGGCCGATTTTTTCGCACAGATCCTTTATAAAATGTTGAACCGCCGGTGAAGTGGTCGCGATGTCGGCCGTCAGAGCCGGATCGTTCTCAAACTCACAGGAGAATTTCGATTTTTGGAGGTCGGCGTTTTGGCTTTCCATTGCTTATCCTTGACTGATTATTTCAGATATCGTTTCACTAAATATTTTAGATTCAAGTCGCGTTTTTCAGTGACAAGCCATATAATTAAAATCATTCCGATAATGATTAACAGCACAACGGCCGAACGTCCGTTCGGCGAGCCGGCCGTCAGCAGACCGACGATCGTGCTGACCGTGAAATATCCGATGGCGGCATATAAATAAGCCAACGGATTCGGCCCGGCAAAATATTTCAACCCCAGGAATAGCCATAACAAGGGCAGTCCCAGTCGCAGATAACCGGCTAAATATCCGGCAAACGAGTAATAATTATCCGGAACGAAAACCGCAGTCAGAACGAGAATTGCCCCAATCTGTAAGCTCTTCCCGCGAATTAGATTTTTAAGTAAAAATCCGGCAATCGCAATGACGCCAAGCACGAGGATGGATTTAATAAAGATGGCAAAAGCGGCATTGAAGAACGGGAAAATTGAGTTTTCCAGCCCGGCTTCTGCGAAATATCCGGCCAGCGTTTCGGGATGAATCAGATTGGTGAGTACATCGGCAATCCGGCCGCAGGCTAAGAGTCCGGTAGTGAGAACCAGCGCCGCCAGCAGGGCATCCCGGGTGGATTGCGATCGGACCGCCTTTCGCAGGGTCTGGCCGGTTTCCGGAAACAAGAGTCCAATCGACGAAAGCATCAACACACCGATCAGCGCCACCCCGATTGCTTTCAGGACAATCAACATAAACCACAGAAAATTCCAGTTCATCAGCGACCAACTGGTATCATAATTCAACATCGCCGCCGAACGATTCAGCAGGCTGGCTATAATCGTCAAACCTGATATGTACAGAGCGATTCGCAGCGCCGGACGCCAACCACTGAAACCGGGTTGCCGTCTTCTAAACAGGAACACCACCGCCCGGTAAATTATCAGGATCAGTATAACGATTTGGAGTCCGGTCATAACTGATTGCAGGGTTGTATGGCGGGTTTGGGCTAACTGCCATTCCTCGGGAATTTTGTAGTCAGTTGCATAAGCGGCAATTTCGGCGCCGCGTACGCTGACTTTCAGGCGCAGACGGGCTTCACCTAAGCTGGCCGGATGGTTTTCCAGCGATTCCCAGATAAAGTTATAGTCGGTGCGATTGGGCTGTGCTTTGGAATTGGATTCGGCCAGTTTGAAGTCTTCCGGATTGAACTTATGATGTGTTAAAAATTCTTCGGCAAGCGCCTGAGCCCGGGCCTTGGTCAAATGAGCTCCCGGGGCGTTTTCATCCAGAATATGATTGAAAGCCACAACCGCATTATCCATTGGATTAACCTGGATGCGGTACTCGTCGCGTTCACCCGGTTTGTAAAACCGTATCTCCCAGGTTGCCAGATCGGGCCGGAATTGCGCCATGATCAGGTTAAAATGTTTTACGGACGAGTGCTCGATAATATATTGGCCCGCCAACGGATCGTAGTTTTGATTCAGACCGATGGCGGTTTGAAAGTCCTTGGTGTTGATATCCTTAGCCGCCAAATATTCAACGGCCGTACGCCGGATTTCATTTTTAGGAACCGGATAATGGTAAAACTCGCCGACTTTTTGGACCGGTATAAACAGAACCGCCAGAAATATGGCGCTCAATATCAAGCCGGTGCGCACTTTTCGCCGAGAAAAATTGTTGTACGTCGGGATTTCCTGGGTAGTCGGGATTTCTTGCAGAATAATTTCAGGCGCTTCCGTAGTAAAATCAACACCACCGTTGAGTAGACCGGAAACATCTGCAAATTGCCTTTTCCGCATAAAACAGTAGAGGTTATACAGAACCGGCAAAATTATCAGGCCGGCCGTCAGACAAGCGGTGACGACCAAATAGGGTTGGCCAGTCCTGACTAAAAAGGTGGCCGTGTAGAGAGCGTCGATCGTATAATGCCAGACCAGTACCGTCAGGATACCGAACCGCATGAAGATCATCCCGATGAAAATCCCGAACAGGCTGACCTCGGCCCCCCGGATCCAAAATGGCTGATTCGGATAATTGGCGTGTGCAAAACCCCAAATGAGGGCCGGAATCAGGACGGCTAATATCTTAGAGCGGGTCTTCTGGCCGATAAAGGGTATCGCAAATAAGCGGAAGGTGAATTCTTCAGTAACGGCGGGCGTAAATCCGATCAGCAGGACGAAAATCCACGGAAAATAGGTATTCAGCACATCGGAGTAAGTCACTTCGGCCGGCGACCAGGTGCCGAAATGATTGGCGATCAGATAAAAACAGGTCTGGAAGGCAATAAAGACTACCGCCAGGGTCATTCCGAAAATGGAATTGGTCAGAAATGATTTGGTACGGATTCCGGCGGGACTGAAAATTTTCGGTAGGGCACAGTGATCGGGATGCGCTCTCCGGTAAAGTGTCTCGCCGGCGCCGGTAATTACTACTACTAAAAGTCCGTAAAGCAATGCAATTATGAAAGTCTGGATAAAATAGTCGCCGTAATAATTGCCCAGCGACTGATTAGTATCAAAAGCATAGATTTTAACGGGCAGCTCATTGATCTGGCTGACGAATTGCAGGACGAAAGTGACGAACCCAAACCACAGCGCCGTCTTGAAATGGACGTTTTTACGGCCGAGATGAATAATGAAAACAATCAGCGCTGCAATCAGGAGCAACAGGAAAAATATATCCGCCGATAAGGCCGTTGTCGAATTAAGCGAGCGCATGTGCTGGTAACTCCGCAACCATTGTTCGGGTAGTTTCCAGTATTCATGGTATTTGCCAATCTGGTCGCCTTGTACGCCGACATCCAGCCGGTACGTCGCGTTAAAAATTTCGAGGCCTTTCTTTTTATATGTAAAGATGAAATCGACGCGGTTGGGTTTCTGATCGGTTTTTTCTTCCAGGAATTCCCAATCGTCGGGACTCATCCGCATAGTCGTGCTTAAAAATTCCTGACAGAGTTTTCGGGCGGCCGAGACCGATATGCGGAGGGCAGGTGCCTCTTCCGGCAGAACGTGTTCGAAGGAGGTTATTTTACCATTGGGAGTCAGGCTGACCCTGAATTCTTCGCGGGAGAGCGGCCGGAACCAGCGGTTTGACCAGCGCCAGATGGGGAAATCTTCGTTGATAAGACGGGAACCCTCTTCCAGACCGACTTCTTTTTCGATGAATATTTTGGAAAGTTCATCATAATCGAAAATCACGGCGTGGCGGTAACCGTTCAAATCGATGTTTTGACGGCTCAGGAATCTTTCGGCTTCGGTGCGGGCTTCGGCGCGGGTCAGTTCGAATTTTATGTCATAGGCCGGGAACGCTTTCCGGTAATTACGACCGAGATAGAAAACGGAAACTAAGAGCAAGATCGCGCAGATCGCCAGCAGATTCCAGTCCTTCCGTGTCAATTTTTGGTCATTCATATCATCACCATAAAAACCTTCCTAAAAATAAGCCTATTTTAAATAAAACGAAAGACTCCGTTGGGCAACGGAGTCTTTTGATGAATAATAAAAGCAGAATTTCGGCTTGTTTTACTTTCTGCCGCGAGCCATTTTGGCGCGAGAGACGTCTCCATTCTTATCGATAAAATAGAGATAACCTTCTTCTCTTTTTACACCGGTCTTTGCTACGACTTCGGCGCCGCCGCCTTTATTGCCGCCGCGAGCCATCTTCGAACGAGCCACATTACCGTTTTTGTCGAGGTAATAGAGGTACCCCTTTTCCTTTTTTACGTTACTTTTTGCAACTTTTTCAGCCATTGTAATTTCCTCCTAAAGTTTGTTACTACATTTTTATGGGTAAATGTTAAGAGACAAAAATTAAAATGTCAAGATATTCTTCCGTCGGAAAGCGAAATATTTCATCTTTATTGATAAAAAAATGCAAAAAAACGGCCTCAAAGGCTGGTTTTGATGATTCTTTCGGTTTCCAAAGCGATCACCAATTCCTCATTGGTCGGAATTACCATGACCTGTATTTTCGATTCCGGGCTGCTTATCACACTCTCAACGCCGCGGATTGACTTGTTTTTGACGGTGTCGAGCCGAATGCCCAGGTTCTCGAGATTAGTCAAAGAGTGTTCGCGGACAAAATTTGAGTTTTCACCGATTCCACCGGTAAAGACGATCAGGTCGGCTCCGTTTAACACTCCAACGTAAGACGCTATGTATTTTTTTACCCGGTAACAGAACACGTCTAAGGCCAGGCGGGCGTGCTGGTTGCCTTCCAGCGCGGCCGTTTCGATCTCACGCATGTCACTGGAAAGCCCGGTCAGTCCTTTCATGCCGCATTGTTTATTGAAGAAGGCATTTGCCTGTTCGACGGTAAATTTCTCCCGGTCGGCGATCGTAAAAATCAGACCGGGATCGATGTCGCCGCAGCGGGTGCCCATTACCAATCCTTCCAAGGGCGTAAACCCCATCGAAGTATCTACGGAGATACCACCTCTGACGGCTGCAATGCTGCTCCCGTTGCCGAGATGACACGTAATGATGTTTAGTTTCTCGATAGATGTGCCGGTGAGTTCAGCTGCGCGCCGGGAAACATAAAAATGGGAGCTGCCGTGAAATCCGTAGCGCCGGATTCCATATTTCTCATAATATATATAAGGAATGGCATAGGTGTAAGCATAGTCAGGCATATTGACGTGAAAGGTCGTATCGAACACGCCGACATTCGGAGTGTCGGGCAATTTGTTCAGACTGGCTTCGATTCCCTTGATATTGGGCGGATTGTGGAGCGGAGCGAATTCGATACATTCATAGAGCTTCTCGCGTACGGCCGTATTGATCAATACGGATTGTTTAAAACTAGCGCCGGCATGTACCAGGCGGTGACCAATCGCTTCCACTTCCGCCAGGCTGCTTACAACGCCATGATTCTTATCGATCAGGATGTCGAAGATAAAATTCACGGCAGTCTGATGATCGACGATATTGTCGGTAATGACAACCTGGTGTCCGTCACAGCGCTTGTGGGTTAAAATAGTTCCTTTCAGGCCGATCCGGTCGACCAGTCCCTTGCATAATACTTCCCGGGTTTCGGTGTTGATAAATTGATACTTTACGGACGAACTGCCCGAATTAAGCGTCAGAACTCGCATGCTTTATTTTCCATTCTTTTGAGGTAAAAACTTCCGGTATCTTACAGGAAATCGTGGTTTTGAACACAATGCCTTCACAATTTACGGCGGATTTTACGGATTTCGAGTCGATTTTCAAACTACTTTTTAGAGAATAAAACACCTCGTCATCAAAAAAGATGTTCACTATCTGGGCCGGAAAGACCGGTTTAATCTGAAAAAAGCAGCCGGTAAAAATACAATCAAGATAAAGTGGTCAGATGCTTTCGAGGTACAATATTTTGATATAAAATCTGACCTCAATGCGCATACCCGGCCGGCAATTTTAATTTTTTGCTTTAAATGGGGCGTGTAAATCGCATTATTTCAAATAGATTTAGTTTTTAAAAGAAATCGGTGAAAATACTTTTTTGCTTGATTTTTTCTCGGGACGCGAATATATTCTTGGCAATGGTAAGACATTTTAATTAATGAAATATCTGGAAAACAAAGATGAGGTCTAAGATAACTTCCGTTTTTGTGGCGAGTCTGGCGATTTTGGGAATCGCCGGCGCCTTAATGGGTCAGTCCCGGGAACCGGAAATATTTCCGTTTAAGCAGAGTAATACGGTTTTACTCCAAGTTGCCGGCGGTTTTAATTTTGACAATGATGACAACTTAGATGTGATCGGAATTGCCGGTTTGGTTGATGAGCGGGGCTCGCTTGTACCACGCAGTACCTATCTGGTACATCTCGAGGAATCCGGAACGGGCGATCTGACAATTCTGTGGCGCTATAACCTGCCACAAGATATCAAAGGGGATTTTACCGACGTGGTTGTGGCTGACGGCAATCAGGGCGGCAAACCGGTTTTAGCGGCGGTGTTGAATATCACCGAAACCGGACTGGATCCCAAACCTGGCTGGTTATTGTTTTTCGATTATTCCGATGGTTTCAGTCCCACTCCGACCGCGCGGATGACGTCCGACTCCGTTTTTACGATCCGGCCGCGGCCGACGTATCTCAGCGCCGGAGATATCAACAGTGACGGACAGGTTGATTTCGTGATTTCATCCGCCGGACCGGGTCGGAACGTCAGTATTATTACCAGGGGACCCGATGCCGACAATCCCAGGTTGAAAGTTCTTGGTTATGCTGATAATTTGCGCGTATTGCTTGGGCTGCAACCTTTTCGGGCTATGGTGGCTGAAGCGGATGCTTCGGCCGGCGCAGAGATTATTATTTTTGGCGGGAAGCAGAACCTGGAAGTTGAGATCTACACGCCGGATTTGAAGAAACCGTTATTAAATCACGTGTTTTCCGGAATAAATCGCAAGGAATTCGATCTGAACCAGATTGCCGCCGGAGACCTGGATGGCGATGGATTTGTCGAATTTGTGCTGCCAATGCGCAATGGCGGCGCCCAGATTTTATGGAATGAATCAGGCTCTTTTCAAACGGCTTTATTGATTCCACAGGATGTAAAGATATCTGCGCTTGATCTGATCGATACTGATGGTAATAATCTGGCGGAAATTGTTTGTGTCAAATCCGCCAGCGCCGATATTTTCCGGTATGAATACAGCCTACACGGTAAGCTATCCGATCTGAAATCGTATGAACCGCGTCTTTATTCCAACCCGGTTTTGAATAATATTAATTATCTGGCAATTGCGCCGGTGATTTCATCTTCCGGAAAAGGTACCGGAGCGATTGTGGCGCCCTTTATCCATCAGAGTTTTAACCAGCACGGATTATGTTTCTGGTTTCTGGAAGAGACGAATCCTTTGACCGAGGAAAATTTAGTAGAGACGGTTCTGGAGGCGGTCGATTCGCTTTTAGCTCAGGCCGATACCATTAAAACTTCCGAACCGGCCGATGAAACGCCCTTATCCGAAATAGAATTACTTAACCGGCAGTTGGCTGGTCTGGAAGGCGAGGAAATCGGTTTGTCGCCGCTTGGTGGGGGAGCCGGCAAGCCGGCGGTTTCGTCTCCCGGCCGGAAAGTCTACAAACCGGATGTTCTGGTGCATCCGGGAGAATCGATGCGCAACACTCTGAATATTCCCGACCTGAGTCTGGACGATACCCGGAACCTGAGCGTTAATGTCGATACGCCGCCCGGAATGAGATTTGATCTGGCCAATAAATTATTTACCTGGGTGCCGGCCGATTCACAGCTCGGTTTGCATAAGGTATCGGCGACTATTTCCTGGGGTGGCAAGAAAGAATTGCGGACTTTTACGGTTTATGTCAACAATATCCCTAAAATCGCAACGATCATACCACCGCGCGATATTATCCAGATCGGTGAAACCTTCCGCTGCCAGATAGAAGTACGCGATGACAATCGCGATGCCGCTATTTCCTATAAATTAATCAATTGCCCGGCCGGGGCCACTGTCAGTCCGAATGGGGAAATCTTCTGGAAGCCGTCGTTCGAACAAGCCGACTGGTATGATTTTCTGCTCGAAGTCAGTGATGGTTATGACACCGGAAATCTGGCTTTCGCGCTGTTCGTCAATCATCCGGTCAGTATCCAGTCCACGGCGCCTAATCAGACTGCCATTGGTAAAAAATATTCTTACCAACCCGTCGTCAACGACAATAACAAAGGTGCATTTCTGGTTGGCTGCGGGCTTTCACCGCGCGTGGAAAACTGGCGGCAGACCGGAATTCTCGAAACCCGGATTCTGGACGAAGCCGTTCGCAGAAACATCGGCAAGTATATTGAACGTTATCGCAAGACTTTTCCCCTGACAGTGACGCCCGCCAATCTGAGTGGCGCTCCGAAAAACCTGTTTCAGGACATTCTCGAAGACAGTAATAAGGTCATATTCGTCTATAACCTGCAAACGGCTAAAGGACTGGAACCCAAACAGATTGTCGAATCGTTTTTCAGCAACCTGAATATAAGCACGCCGAAGATTTCTGTACCGGTACGGCGTTATTTCTATACTTTTAATCCTAAAGATCCCGTGGCCGGATTGACCATGAGCGGAGAAGGGCTGATCCAATGGACTCCGACGGCCAGTCAATTTGATTTTCAGCCAATTTCGTATACGGTCACCGATGGATATTTTTCAGCCGAAGAACATGTCCAGGTCTACGTAAATTATCCGCCGAATATCACCTCGAGCCCGGATTCCAATGCTTATGTCAATACGCTCTGGCAATACGAAGTTAAAGTCGCCGACCTGAATACCGACAGCAAGCTGATCTATGAGTTATTGAAAGCTCCCGAGGGCATGCTGATTTCTCCGCAGGGCGTGATTTCATGGCGGCCGACCGACCTGCAGATCAACAGTCATTCTTTTACGATTAAAGTCAGTGACGGTATGGCTCAGGATGTTCAGAAAAAACGGGTTTTTGTCAATGTCAAACCGAAAATCCTTTCAGTACCCAAGCCGGTGGCGCTGACCAATTTAAAATACGAATACCAGCTCGAAGCCGAAGATGCTAACGGCGACAAACTGACCTACAAAGCCATGCGCCTGCCGAAATATGCCAATTTCGATCCGGCAACCGGTATTATCGTCTGGACGCCGCGCAAAGCCCAGAAAGGCGTCAATGACGTCGTCCTTGAAGTCGTCGATTCACATGGTTGGAGCACGCTCCAGGAATTTCAGATCCACGTTTTCAATAATCCTGGTACACGCCGGCTCTCATTCCTGCGCGATACAATCTCACTACTGGCGCTGGTGGCCTTGATTTATGTAGCCGTAAAGTAGTTAATTAGTAACAGAATTTGTTGAAGGCGGCAAGTTTTCCAGAACGGCCGCCTTTATTTTTTCATCCAATTTTAGTTCGATTTTCAGGATCAGGATTTTGCTGGAATCCATCTCCGGTTCCGGTAAGTTGATGGCATCTTTTTCTGTAGTTAACAGGAAATCACATTGGTAATGATCGGCCAGGGCGAGCAATTGCCGGAGATCGTTGACCGAATACTTATAATGGTCGGAAAATTGCCGGAAAATAATATCGGCCGGATTCAATTTTTGGACAGTTGCCTCGAATTGAGCCGGATTTCCCAGACCGCAAAAGGCCAGCATGGTTTTTCCCATGACTTTCGCGGCCGATAGGATGTTTCCGGATAAATCACTGAGTCCGCCAACGATCAAAGGCGCCGCGCAAAACAGCATTTGGGAATTATATTTCTGCAAATATAATTTTTGGTCTGCAATTATTTCGTCCGATTTGGAGAAAACCAGAATATCTGCCCGCCGCAATCCACGCCAGGATTCTCTTAACCGCCCGAACGGCAACAGGCGCTCATGCTCCGGCGGAGTGTGCGAATCCCAGAGCACGATATTGAGCTCCCGTCCGAGTTTCCGGTGTTGAAACGCGTCGTCGGCCACAATCACGTTGCAGTCGAATTTATCGATAGCCGTGTGCGCGGCGGCGACCCGGTCGGCGTCGGCGATTACGACGGTTCCGGGCAATTTTTCAGCGATCAGATAAGGTTCGTCACCAGCCTGAGACGGAGTGGCGAGAACCTGTCGACCGTCGGAGACAATCACCTGTCCCTCTGACTGACGCCGGTAGCCGCGGGTGACGACCGCGACCCGGTAACCGTTTCCTGAAAGGAATTTTGACATTGCGATCACAAACGGAGTTTTTCCGGTGCCGCCCGCCGTGATATTGCCGACGGCGATGACCGGGACTGGCATTTTTATGGTTTTAAAGATACTATGGTCATATAATAAATTGCGGGATTTCGTTATCAGATCGTAAAGTCCAGCCACGGGAAGTAGCAGACATTTCAGGAAACCGAGATTCATTTTAACGGACCTGATTAGGTAAATAATTCAGAATTATACGGGCGGCGCGAGTGGAAGCGCCCGGTTCGCCCAATTGCCGGTTAACATCCTGCATGAAAATACGCATTTGATTGGCATAATTATTATCACGAATGATTTTCAGGACTTCGCTGGAGATATTTTCGACGTTCGCGTCCTGCTGAATCAGCTCGGTTACGCCCTTTTTACCGGCGATCAGGTTGGCAATCGCAATGAATGGCACCCTGATCACTTTTTTCCCGAGCCAATAAGATAGCGGCGCCATGCGATAAATGACGATGAAAGGTTTGTTGGCGATGGTGGCTTCGAGCGTGGCCGTGCCGGAGGCCATAATCAGGACGTCGGCGGCGGCCATTAGCTGCCGGTTGCGGTTCTTATGCCAGGTCAGCCACTCAAATTGAAATTGTTGCTGATAAACGGTCGGATCGATGTCGTTGGCGACCGCCACGGCGGCCTGTATTTCCGGTAATTCCGCCCGCATATCCTGAACAGCTGCGATCATTAATGGTAAATGCTTTTCGACCTCCTGCCGGCGGCTGCCCGGAAACAGGCCAAGCAGCGGACGGCCATCGCCAAAATCTAAAACAGTGGTTTGCGCGGGTGCATCAATCTGGTCCAGCAACGGATGTCCGACGTAAGTCGCCTTCACGTTGCGTACGTTGAACCAGGGCGCTTCGAACGGCAGGATGCAAAGCACTTCGCGGGTATAGCGACGGATTTTTTTTACGCGAGACTGATGCCAGGCCCAGACCTGCGGCGCGATGTAATAGACGACCGGAATTTTACGGCAATGCAATGCTTTGGCTAAGCGCAGGTTGAAGCCGGGGTAATCTATCAGCACGACCACGTCCGGTTTAAATTCATCGATGTGTTGCAGGGTCTGACGAAAAAGCCGCGCAATAAATGGTAAATGTTTGATGACTTCCGCAAAGCCCATGAAGGAAGTTTCGCGGATATGAAAAAGCAATTGCGCTTCGGCATTGGCCATATTGTCGCCGCCAATCGCGCTGACTGAGAGGTCGGGATTGAGGTTTTTCAGAGCAGCAACGAGTTTGCCGCCATGTAAATCGCCGGAAAGTTCACCGGCGGAGATAAAGATTTTACCAGCGGACATTCAGTAGTTCTTTCAGAATCACTGCAACCACGAAAATGCCATAGACCAGCAGGGTCGTTTTTTCGGTGCGCAGGACTTTCGGCCAGGTCAGGAATTTCGGTTCGACCCCGGTTTGCCAGGGTTTTATCCGTGGCAGGAGGCGCGGGACGTTGGCTTTGTACTTTTCATATTCGGGGCCGAAAAGTTTGGTCAGCGTTTCCTCTTCCAGCGAGATGATCAGTCCGTATTGCATTACCAGATAGGCAACCGCCAAAATGAGCAGCGGCAGCAGCCAGCGCCCACCCGCCAGGAGCAACATCCCGAAATAGATCAATGCGTTGCCGATGTAGAGCGGATTGCGGACATACGCGAAAAGTCCCCATGTGCAGAGCTCTTTAGCCCCGACCTTGCGGGTGCGGGTGCGCCCACCCGCGGCGCGGACGCCGTTCAGCCGAATCCACTCGCCGGTCAGAGCCAGCCCGGCTCCGATGATTGCCAGATTCAAGGTCATGTCGGACTGATAAATCAGAATTAGTACCAGCGGCACCGGCGTATAGCCGCGCATTTTGAAGAACAGTCGGCGAATATCCATTAACTAAGGCTCCTTAAATCGGTCTGAATACAACTTACGATTTGAATCGCAACTTCCAGAGCGCGTTTACCGTCGACGCCGCTGACCTTCGGCGGCTGGCCGGTCCGGATCGCGTTGACGAATGCGCCCAGTTCATCGTAAAGCGCGTTGCCTTGTTCGGTTTGCAACGTGTGGTAAAGAATGCGTTTCGACTGGCCGTTTGAATCGGGCATTTCTGTAATCTGGATCGTGTCGGCCGGCAGCGGACCGGTTTCGCGGGAAAGCGAATAAACTTCGGTCTGGCCTTTCAACATATCGATCGAGAAATAGGCGTCGCGTTGAAAAATCCGCAGTTTGCGCATCTGTTTATTGGAAATCCGGCTGGCAGTCACATTGGCCACGCAGCCGTTGGCGAAACGCAGGCGGGCGTTGGCGATGTCGATACTGTCAGTCAGAACCGGCGCCCCGGAGGCTTCCACCGCGACGATCGGGGCGCTGACCAACGCCAGGACGAGATCGATGTCATGAATCATCAGTTCCAGCACGACGGCCACATCCGTACCGCGCCCGCGGAAAGGTGCAATCCGGTGCGATTCGATAAACAGCGGATCTATGTGAAATTGTTCCAGATCGGCCAAAGCCGGATTGAAACGTTCGACGTGCCCAACCTGTAAAACCAGGTTTTTGGCTTGCGCCAATTGGATAATTTCATCAGCCTCGTCAAGTGTTTCCATGAAAGGTTTCTCGCAAAGCAGATGCCGGCCGCGGGCGATGGCGGCTTGGGCGACGCTGTAATGCGCATGCGTCGGTACCACGACCGAGACCGCCTCGCAATCGTCCAGCAATTTTTCCAGCGAAGGATATGGCCGCACCTGGTATTCGGTTTCGATGTAGGCCGCCCGCTCGGGATTGATATCGAAAAAACCGACCAATTCGGCGGTCGGCAGACTTTTATAATTTTTAATGTGCCAACGTCCGAAATTTCCGGCGCCGACGACTCCGACTTTAAGCATAATAAATAATCATTCTCCTGTACTTTTCCGTATCAGAATTTTAAAAAACTTGATTTTGCTCGTCAATATAAGGAAATTCTCCCACTTATGAAAAAAGTATGTTTAGCCAAAGGATCGGGGAAATGAAGAAGATATTGACAAGTTTTTTTCTGGGCATGGTTTTCCTGCTGATTCCCGGGAAAATCGAAGCGGCCGCCAATGTTCCGTATGCCGTCATTTTGCACTGGAATGACCTGCACAGCGCAAACATTCCTTATAAACCGGGTAAGGCCGATTATTTTGTGGGCGGCTATGCCAATCTGGCCGGTTACATCGACTCGCTGCGCCATCTTTATCCGCATGCCATTGTTCTGAACGCCGGTGATGATTTCCAGGGCTCGCCGGTCTCGAACCTGACGCACGGGCTGTCGCAAATTCTGATTTTGAACAAAATCCGTCCGTCGGCATTTACGATCGGAAACCACGAGTTTGATTATGGCATTCCTAATCTCCGGGAAACACTGGCGCGCGCCAATTTCCCGGTTCTGTGCTCCAACCTGTACGATTCCACCAAAAACGATTTATTAGTTAAACCGTACTTTATCGGTAATAACGGGATGCTGAACGTCGCGATCATCGGCGCCATAACCAACGATTTGCAGACCCTGGCGTTGCCTAAAAATCTCAAGGGGATCGGCATTCTCGATCAGGTAGTCCAAATCCGTAAATATGTAGCCGAAGTCGAACCCATTACCGATCTGATCATTCTTGTGACCCATAACGGTTTGGAGGAAGATAGCCTGCTCGCGACCCAGTTGACCGGCGTGGATGTCATCATCGGCGGACATTCGCATTCTTACCTGCGCCAACCAATGCAGGTCAATAATATTTTAATTTGTCAGGCCGGCAGTAACGGCCGTAACCTGGGTTACCTGAAAGTCGGGGTCGATAAGAACAAAAAAATCATTACCTCGTATAGCTATGAGTCGATTGAAACCCGTCTCGGAAAAGTGAAACCCTCCCAGGCCGTGGCGCAGGTGGTCGATTCACTCGAAGCCACGATTGCAGTCGAAATGGATAAGGTCATCGGGCAATTGGTCGCCGACTGGAAGCGCAACAGCCACGGCGAGTCGAATATCGGCGACTGGATTTGCGACGCGACGCGGGCCTACTTCAAGGCGGACATGGCTTTCATGAACAGCGGCGGCATCCGCAAAGACCTGAAAGCCGGGCCGATCCGCGTGCGCGACCTATGGGAAATTTCACCGTTCGACAATACCATCGAAAAAGTCGCAGTCACCGGCCGGCAATTGCAATTCATGATGCAGTACCGCTTGGACAATCCGCGCGACTTGTTGCAGGTTTCCGGACTGAATTATGCATACAATCCGGCTAAAAATAAAATTGTGCAACTGACCGTTTCCGGCCAGCCGGTGCGCGACGATAAAACCTATACTTTCGTTACCAATAATTTCGTAACCGGCCAGTTCGAACGTTTCTTCGGGATCGCGCCGTCCGCCGTGAAAATTACTCCGACCGATGTCGTCGGCCGGGATATTCTGATCGAGGCCGTCAAAGCCCAGAAATGCATCGACAGCCGGGTTGAAAACCGGATTGTAGAAAAGAGGTAAATATGACATCCAGTGACCGGGTTCTTTTTAATTATATAATTCTGGGAGTGGCCCTACTGGCGTTCGCCGTGGCAGTCGTTCTTGGAAATTTTTACGTCGGCCTGATCTGCCTGCTGGCCGGATTGATTATCTGGCTGATCGCGACCGTGACCGGCAACATCGAGGGGCAGAACAATCTGATCGGCGTTGTCATGATTGCGGCCGGATTCGTTGGCGGGCTGATTGTCTTTATCGGGATCGGAATCCGCCCGAATATTTTCGGCGGGCATGAATTGCACGCAGAAGGTGTGGTGCTGGCGCTGGCGGTACTGCTGGTTTTAATGGCAATCGGCCTCGGTTTTCTCGGCTTAGCCAACGCCGATAAGAAAATCGCCTTTTTCAATAAGGAACTCAAGAAGTTCTACACACTTTACATGTAGGAGGATCATGAGTAAGCAACACCTCGCAATTTTATTTATTGCGTTGCCATTATTGGCGCGAGCACAAAATCTGCAGCTGAATTACGACTTCGGACGTCAGCATCTGACCTCGACGCTCGAGATATACAAGACTGACAAACTCGGCGCGACCTTCGCTTTCATCGATTTCGACTATAATCATAAAGGGTCATCCGGCCTGAAAAATGCTTCGCTGGCCTACGGTGAAATCGCCCGCTACTTCAAAATACCAAAAGTCAGTAATTTCTCGGCCACAATCCAGTACAACGACGGCCTGACCAATGCATTTTCCTTCAATCCGGTCTGGCTGGGCGGCGCGCAGTATGTTTTCCGGATTGGCAAGCAGACTTTTCCGGTCGATTTTTTAGTACGCAAGGAACTCAATACCGACGGCTTGACCTTTCAATTGACGTATGTCTGGTATTATCTCTGGCGCAAACTGGAAATCACCGGTTTCATCGATGTCTGGAACACCGGCGCGGACGCATATCCGGCCAAGAAACTCGTCTTCATCACGGAGCCGCAGTTCTGGTACAAGCTCGCCCCGGCGATTTACGTCGGCGGCGAAATCGAGATCAGCCGCAATTTCTCGGGTGCCTGGAGCCGGAACAAAGACTTTTGTGAAGATGAATTATTCGTTCTGCCGACGCTTGGAGTGAAGTGGGTGCTCTGAGATTCATTCGATTCTTACGAAGGTCTAACGCCGAGTATCAATCTCTACATCTCGATGCCTGTCCGGGCGGCGACGCCTTGCCGGTAATAATGCTTAATCTCTTTCATTTCGGTCACCAGATCGGCGGCCGCGATCAGGCGCGCCTCAGCCTTGCGACCGGTAATGACGATTTCGACCTTTTCAGGACGATTCTGGACGACATCCAGGAGTTCATCGACGCTGAATAAATTGTAATAAACCGCAATATTGGCTTCATCCAGAATTACTAAGTCAAATGTGCCGGATTGGATGGCGGTTTCGATTTCATGCAGGCCATTTCGGGCTAAGCGAATGTCCTCAGCTTCCGGTTTTTCGTTAATAAAACAGCGTCGGCCGAATTGTTTCAGGGTGATTTCGGGAGCCAGCTTGCGGAGGGTTTTGATTTCGCTGTACTCGGCGCCTTTGGCGAATTGGCCGATGAACACTTTGAGTCCGGCCCCGGCCGCCCGCAGCGCCAGTCCGAGCGCCGCCGTCGTTTTGCCTTTACCGTCACCAGTGTAAACCTGAAGAAATCCGCGCATGTCAATCCTTTTTGTTTGAAATCTGCCCGAAATTTAATTACTTATCGCTAATGAATGACAGATAAAATGAATTCGAAACCTAAAATAAAAATTCGTCTCGAACCGCTCGGCCAGCAGATTGAAGTTGCGTCCGGGACGGCGTTGCAGGATGTCCTGTTCGAACACGGAGTGGAATTTCCCTGCGGCGGGCGCGGTACCTGCCGTAAATGCCGCATCAAAGTTTTACAGGGCAATCTGGCCGTCAATGTGATTCAGGAAAAAGCACTATCAGCGGCCGAAATCGAAAACGGCTGGCGACTGGCCTGCCAATGCCAGGCAACCGAAGCGATAACGATTGAAATTGCTCAGATGGAAACGGCGATTCTGGCGGATGCCGGTCGGATTGCTAAATCCCGGCAGAGCGGCTTGGCGGTCGCGGTCGACCTCGGGACAACCACTTTGGTCGCCCAATTACTCGATTTGCAAACCGGCGAAGTGCTTGGTGTGGAATCCGCTTTGAATGCCCAGGCCCGCCATGGTGCGGACATCATGAGTCGGGTCCAGTTTGGATTGACTGCCGACGGAGCGCAAATCCTACAAAATTTGATACGCACTCAAATCGGCCAAATGATTACAAATTTGCTGAAAAATTGTAAATGCCCCCAGCGTCCGTTTCAAGGAATAAATATTGTCGGGAACACGGTCATGCACCATTTGTTCGGCGGGTTGTCGGTTGAGCCGCTGTCACGGGTGCCTTTTGAAACTGCGCTGGGAACTGAATTAAATTGGCGGGCGGCCGAAATCGGCTGGGATTTGCCAGACGATCCGGCGGTGAAATTCCTGCCGTGTCTGGGCGGATTCGTCGGGAGCGATATACTGGCTGGAATTTTAACGGTCGGAATGGCGCAAAGCACCGAGCCGGTGGCTTTAATTGACTTGGGAACCAATGGCGAAGTCGTAGTTGGTAATCGGGAGCGTATTCTGTGCGCTTCGACGGCGGCCGGGCCGGCTTTTGAGGGCGCCCAGATTTCCATGGGCATGCGGGCGACGACCGGCGCGATCTGGAAAGTCGGTGCAACCAACGGTCAACCCGAATCTCAAGTAATTGGCAATGTTCCGGCGCGCGGTATCTGTGGCAGCGGTCTGGTGGATGCGGTGGCGGCCGGCCTGTCGCTGGGCTGGATTAATTCGGGCGGCCGCATAACATTGCCGGAGCATGAAATTGTCGTACAGTCGCCGGTTGTAATCAATCAGGCAGATGTCCGCGAACTACAGTTGGCCAAAGGCGCCATTGCCGCCGGACTTCAGATATTATTGGCGCAGGCCGGGTTCCGGACATCCGACTTGAAGAGAGTTTACTTGGCCGGGGCATTTGGTAATTACATCAATGTGGAGAGTGCCCGTCGCATTGGCTTACTGGATTTTCCGGCCGATATGATCGAGCAGGCCGGCAACACGGCTCTGCGCGGCGCCAAAATGAGTTTGTCGGACGGTTACCGGGATATTTTAACGATTACGCGGCACATTCCGCTGGCGGCCGATATGCGTTTTCAGGAAATTTTCGCCGAGCAGATGACCTTTCCGGAATGCGATTATGAAAGTAAATAAATATTTAATCGTTTTACCTGTTATACTGGGATTGATTTGGGAGAGCTGCAGCCTGATGCCGGGTGGAAAAACGACCGGCGAAAAAGCCGGGCGTACTCCCGAACAAAAAGCGTCTGAATTTTACAGTCGCGGCCTGACTACCAACGGCCCGGCGCAACAGATAGAATATTTCTCGAAAGCGATCGAAATGAAGCCCGATTTTACGGCGGCTTATCTCGGTCGCGCCAATGTTGAATTCGGGGTGAAGAATTACAAGACGGCGATTAAGGATTATACCCGGGCATTGACGCTGAATCCGGAAATCTTGGAGGCTTATGCCAAACGGGCGGAGTGCTATGAACAACTACAGCAATTTGAAGCGGCGCTGAATGATTATTCCAAAGTGATAACCCTGAATCCCAATCTGGATTATGCCTATGCTAACCGCGGCCGTTGCTATGAATCATTGAAAAAATACAAGGAAGCCCTAACCGACTATGATAAAGCCGTTGGCCTTAATCCCGACCTGACGAATTACCTCAACCGCGCTAATCTGAATAAAACCCGCTATCGTTATCAGTCCGTCATTCAGGATTATAATCAGATTATCAAACTTGACCCGCAAAATCCGAATTATTACGCCACGCGCGGTTTTTGCCATCAGAAAGTCAAACAATACTCGACGGCGGTTAAAGATTACCAGCAGGCCATTAAACTTAAACCGGATGAAGCCGATTACTATTATAATCTCGGCTCAGCTTACTGGGTTCTGGGGAAGTGGAAGGAAGTAGTCCAGGCCTGGGAAAAGTGCCTGCAACTCGACCCGAATCACCCCAGCGCCCGCCAATACCTGTCACAGGCGAAACAAAAAGCAAAGAATCTTAAATAAGTTCGTAACCAAATATCAGACTCCTAATCAAAAGAGAAAAACATTAATCGTTTGAAAAGGGAAATCTAAGAATGAAACGAATCCTGATTTTGGGTGCCGGCACGGCCGGAACGATCATGGCCAACCGCCTGGTCCATAAAATCGACCGCCGGAACTGGCAGATTACAATCGTTGACGAACATCAGACGCATTACTATCAGCCCGGCTTTCTTTTCATGCCGTTCGGCATCTATGAACCGGAAGACGTTGTGCGCGAAAAATCGGCCTTTATTTCCCCAAAGGTCGAGTTTATTCAGGCCGCGATTGACACCATCAAACCGGAGGCCGGTCAGGTAGTTTTGCAAAACGGACAGACCCTCGATTATCAAATCCTGATTATTGCTACCGGCGTAAAAATCGCTCCCAAACAGGTGGCCGGGTTGACCGAGGCCGGCTGGCGCGAAAACAGTTTCGATTTTTATACCTTCGAGGGTGCGAAAGCCCTGTCGGAAAAACTCGAAAACTGGCCGGGCGGCAAACTCGCCATTCATATTGCCGAGATGCCCATCAAGTGCCCGGTTGCGCCGCTGGAATTCGCTTTCCTGGCCGATGCGTATTTTACCAAAAAGAAAATGCGCGAGAAGGTCGAAATCAACTACATAACACCGGCCAGCGGCGCGTTCACCAAACCGCGCAGTTCGGCGGTTTTGGGCGGTCTGATGTCCGAGAAACGCATCAACATCGTGCCGGATTTCTATACCGAACGAGTCGACGGCTCGGCCGGCAAGGTTTTTTCATACAGCGGCCAGGAAGTCGATTACGACCTTTTGGTGACGATTCCGACCAATATGGGCGACGAGGTGATTGCGCGCAGCGGCCTGGGCGATGAGTTAAATTTCGTGCCGACGCAGAAACACACTCTGCAGGCCAAGTCAAACGAGAACATTTTCGTGATTGGCGACGCTACCGACCTGCCCAGTTCCAAGGCCGGGGCCGTGGCCCATTTTCAATCGGATATTCTGACTGTAAATATCCTGAATCATATTGAAGGCAAACCTTTAGATGAAGGTTTTGACGGCCACGCCAACTGCTTCATCGAATCCGGTTTCGGCAAGGCTTTCCTGATAGACTTTAATTACGATACCGAGCCGGTCGAAGGGCGTTTCCCGTTTCCGGTTATCGGGCCGATGGCTTTACTGAAACAGACGCGTCTCAATCATTGGGGCAAATTAGCCTTTCGGCATATTTACTGGAATGTTTTACTACGCGGTCTGCCGATGCCCGGCATTCCGACTCGCATGAGTAAACTTGGTAAAAAACTATCCAAATAAATAAGGAGTATACTATGGCAACCAAAGTACTGGCCGGTGTCAGTGTAGATGTCAACGATGAGGGTTATTTGAACAATCATTCGCAATGGAACCGGGAAATTGCGGCCGCCATTGCCAAAGAAGAAGGCATTGCCGAGCTGACGCCTGCGCACTGGAAAGTTATTGAATTTTTACAGGCTGATTACAAGGAGAAGGGTGCCTTGCCGACTATCCGCCGCATTAATGTCGCCTGTATTCCGACCAAAGATTTTTACACGCTGTTTCCGGGCGGTCCGCTCAAAAAAGCCGCCAAGATTGCCGGCCTGCCCAAACCGGCCAGCTGTGTTTAATTTTTTCCACAAGTTCTTCGTTAATTAAGGAGTCCAAACTATGTCGGAAAATCTCGCAAAAATCAAGAAAGTATCGATTATCGTCTCTAAGGGTTCGCTGGATGGAATATACCCGGGGCTGATTATGGCGAACGGAGCCCGGATGGAAGGTATCGACGTCAACCTGTTTTTCACCTTTTTTGGCCTGTACGGCATTCTGAAAAAGTATAACAGCAGCATCAAAATCGCCACGGTCGGCAATCCCACTATGCGGGTGCCGGACGCCAAAGGTGTGCCGCTGCCGACTTTGGTCGGATTGATTCCGGGTATGTCGGCCTTCGCGACCTGGATGATGAAGCGCGAAATGGATAAACTCGACATTCCGCCAATCCCGGAAATGCTGGAAATGATTCACGACGCCGGCGGCCGCATTTTCGCCTGCAAGGCCACGGTCGACATGTTTCATCTGAAGCCGGAGGATTTCTGTCCGCAGGTTGAAAAAGTCCTGACGGTCGGCGAATTCTATGAACTTTCGGCCGGCGCGCAGATCATCTTTACTTAACAAAAACCACAAAGGCTCAAATACATATAAAGAATAAATAAAATTTTCTTTGTGTCCGGGTGTCTTAGTGGTAAAAAAGAGTTCTTTCAGACTATCCGAAAATTATTGAAATTCGTTCATGGCAATTAAGCTAAAAAAAGGATTAACGTTACCGATCAGCGGCGAGCCGGAGCAGGCTGTATATCCAGGGCGGCCGGTAACACGGGTGGCGCTGCTGGGGCCGGATTACGTCGGAATGAAGCCGCAATTTGCGGTGGCGGTCGGCGACCGGGTCAAACTCGGCCAGACGCTTTTTACAGATAAAATGTTTCCGCAGATTCGCTTTACGGCGCCGGGGGCCGGACAGGTCATAGCCATCAATCGCGGTGCCAGGCGCGCTTTCCTCTCGCTGGTGATTAGATTGGCTGGCGACGAGGCCGTTGAGTTCAAATCTTACTCTGAAAATGAAATGAACGGACTGACACGCGAAGCGGTGGTAGCCCAGCTGTTGGAATCCGGTCTGTGGCCCTCGTTTAAAACCCGGCCGTTCGGCAAATTGGCTAATCCCGAGCGCCAACCGCATTCGATTTTCGTGACTGCCATGGACACTAATCCGCTGGCGCCGGATATCGCGGTCGTCCTGTATGAACAGGCCGCCGATTTTCAGCGCGGTCTTACGATTCTATCTAAACTAACGAGCGGCAAAACATTTGTCTGTAAAGCGCCGGGCGCAGCGATTCCGGTGCCCGATATAAAAAATCTGGAAGTGGTCGAATTTGCCGGACCGCATCCGGCCGGATTGGCAGGCACGCAGATCCATTTTCTCGACCCGGTTTCGTCACATAAAACGGTCTGGAGTATTGCCGCCCAGGACGTGGCCGCTATCGGGAAGTTGTTTGTTACCGGAAAGTTGCCGACGGAGCGCATTATTGCCTTGGCCGGTTCGGCGGTTAAGAATCCGCGCCTGATCGCCACTCGCATTGGCGCCAGCCTGAGCGAACTGACTGCGGATGAATTATCCGAAGGCGACAATCGCATCATTTCCGGTTCGGTGTTTAACGGTCACATTACCGCCGACGAACTGAGTTTCCTGGGACGTTTTCACCAGCAGGTGAGCGTTATTCCGGAAGGCGGCCGGCGCCAACTGTTCGGCTGGCTGAGTCCGGGCGCGCGTTTATTTTCAGTGAAGAAGGTGGCCTTATCGGCTTTTTTACCGAAACGCAAATTAATATTCGATACCGATACGCATGGCAGTGACCGCGCGATTGTTCCGATTGGCAGTTACGAGAAGGTCATGCCGCTGGATATACTGCCGACTTATTTGTTGCGGGCTTTGGCGGTGGACGATATTGAGGATTCGGAAAAGCTCGGTTGTCTGGAATTAATTGAAGAGGATTTGGCGCTCTGTACATTCGTTTGTCCGTCAAAAATCGACCACGGGCAGAATCTGCGGCGTGTATTGAATTTAATTGAGAAGGAAGGGTGATGGGCGCACTTCGTACCGTCAAAAGCCGGACCGCTCTGCGGAAATTACTCGACAAAGCCGGCAGACCATTTCACCCAGGTGGGCGGCTGGCCGGATTATTTTACTTGTTCGAGGCCGCCGACACTTTCTTTTATACTCCCGGCAAGGTTACCAAAGGTTCGGTGCATGTGCGCGATTTTATGGACCTGAAACGGATGATGATTACCGTTTTTGTGGCATTGCTGCCGGCGGTGTTCATGGCGTTTTATAATACCGGATTACAGGCCAATCTGGTTCTGCACTCGCTCGGCTCGACGGCCGATTTCACCTGGCAGCAACGCCTGCTGCTGGCGCTGGGGCTGGATTTCAATCCGGAGAGTTTCTGGTTGAATTTCATTCACGGCGGGCTCTATTTTTTTCCGGTTTACATTGTAACCCTGGCGGCCGGCGGTTTCTGGGAAGTATTATTTGCGATAATCCGGAAGCATGAAATTGCCGAAGGATTTTTTGTCACCAGTCTGCTCTTCCCGCTGATCCTGCCACCGACGATTCCCTACTGGCAGGTGGCCCTGGGGATTTCGTTCGGTGTGGTGATCGGCAAAGAGGTTTTCGGCGGCGTCGGTTTCAATGTTTTCAATCCGGCTTTGGTAGCCCGGGCTTTCCTGTTTTTTGCGTATCCGGCGCAGATATCCGGTGACAAGGTTTGGGTAGCCGTGGACGGCATCAGCCGGGCGACGCCGCTGGCGCAATTGGCCGACCCGGTGACTACGACAGCGGCCAGCTGGAGCCAGGCCTTCCTCGGTTTTATTCCCGGTTCGATGGGTGAAACTTCGACTCTGGCTTGCCTGATCGGAGCCATTATTTTATTGATTAGCGGAGTGGGCAGCTGGCGTATCATGCTCAGTATTTTAATCGGAATGGTAACGCTTTCGACCACTTTCAACCTGATTGGAAGCGTCACCAATCCGATGTTTGCGGTAACGCCGCTCTGGCATCTGGTTCTGGGCGGTTTTGCTTTCGGAGCGGTGTTTATGGCGACCGATCCGGTTTCGGGCGCAATCACACCGCCGGGCCAATGGCTTTACGGTTTGCTGATCGGCGGATTAGTCGTCATGGTGCGCGTCTTGAATCCCGCCTTCCCGGAAGGTATGATGCTGGCGATTTTATTTGGGAATATGTTCGCGCCGCTGATCGACCGGATTTTCATTAATAAACACATCAAGAGGAGGCTGGCCCGCGATGGCGTCTGAAAGTGCTCGCAAGACAATTTTAGTGGCGCTGGGCGTCTGCATAGTCTGCTCGGTGCTGGTGTCCGGCTCGGTGGTCATTCTGCGGCAACGTCAGCAGGACAACAAGGAATTGGACAAACTGAAAAATATCCTCCAGGCCGCCAACCTTTATACCGATGATGCCTCTGTGAAAAGAACTATTCAGGAGAAAATCCGCCCGGTGTTGGTCGATTTGGCAAACGGACAGATTCTAAGTGAAAGTACTGGCGACAAACGTCTCGATCCGAGGCGTTTCGATCTGAAAGCCATCGCCCGCGATCCGGAATTGAGCCGGACGATACCAGCCGGTAAAGATCTGGCGCATATCGGCCGCCAACCGAAATACATGGTAGTTTACAATGTGATCGAAAACGGCCAGGTCGCCGGCTTGATTTTACCAGTGTATGGCAAAGGTTTGTGGTCGACGATGTATGGATTCATCGCTCTTAAAAATGACTTGCAGACCGTCACCGGTTTTATTTTTTACGAACATGGAGAAACGCCCGGATTGGGCGGCGAGGTCGACAATCCGCTCTGGCGCGCCAAATGGGTCGGCAAGCAGGCTTTCAATGAATCCGGTGCGCTGAAAATCGAAGTGATTAAGGGAATTGCCGATCCGGCCAGTCCGCTGGCGCGTTTCCAGATCGACGGACTATCCGGGGCAACTTTGACTACACGCGGCGTCGATCATCTTGTAAAATTCTGGCTCGGCTCCAACGGCTACGAACCGTTCCTCAATAACCTCCGGGCCGGGGCGGTGGCGCATGAATAAATCGCTGAAAATCCTGACCACCCCGCTGCTCAAAGACAATCCTGTGATTGTGCAGGTGCTCGGGATTTGCTCGGCGCTGGCGGTCACTTCGAAACTGGAAACCGCTATCGTCATGTCGCTGGCGGTTACCTTCGTCACGGCTTTTGCAAACACTTCGGTCAGCCTGATCCGCCGCCAGATTCCCGGCAGCATCCGCATCATCGTCGAAATGACGATCATCGCTTCGCTGGTGATCGTAGCCGATCAGCTGATCAAAGCCTTCGCTTTTGGCGTCAGCAAACAACTTTCGGTTTATGTCGGCCTGATTATCACGAACTGCATCCTGCTGGGACGCACCGAAGCCTTCGGCCTGAAAAATTCACCGCTGGCCAGTTTTCTGGACGGTCTGGGGAATGGTTTGGGCTACAGTCTGATTCTGCTGATCGTAGCTTCCGTTCGCGAACTTTTCGGTTCCGGCAAATTGTTGGGCTTTACGATCCTGCGTGCCAATACTGAAGGCGGCTGGTATGTCCCGAACGGTCTGCTGGTTTTACCCGCGAGCGCGTTCTTCCTGATCGGATTGATCATCTGGGCTTTGCGCACGATAAAACCGGAAACGGGGAAGGAATAAATATGCTGGAGCATTACCTGAGCCTGTTCATCAAGTCGGTATTCATCGAAAATATGGCGCTGGCTTTTTTCCTCGGCATGTGTACTTTCCTGGCGGTTTCCAAGCGCTTAGAGACAGCTGCGGGACTCGGAATCGCGGTTATCATCGTGCAGGCCATCACCGTCCCGGTCAACAATTTGATTTACCGGCATCTGCTGATGGAAGGCGCGCTCGATTGGCTCGGCCTGAACATCGATCTGACATTTCTCGGTTTGATAACTTATATAGGCGTAATCGCCGCCATCGTCCAGATTCTGGAAATGGTGCTGGATAAATTCGTCCCGAAACTGTATCACGCCCTAGGCATTTACCTGCCGCTGATTACGGTCAA
>Ga0172371_10002159_pt1 | contig 31359 bp, 40 predicted proteins | sample Lak12m_FD_114543 | JGI IMG/M metagenome (GOLD analysis project Ga0172371, IMG submission 114543) | Freshwater microbial communities from Kabuno Bay, South-Kivu, Congo - kab_022012_12m | ecosystem: Environmental > Aquatic > Freshwater > Lake | place: Democratic Republic of the Congo: South-Kivu...
CTTCACCGGAAGGCCAGTTGATAATGCCGCATCTGCTTCGTTGTCAATGACTTGGAGTATGCTATACACCGGCGTCATTGATGCGCCTCGCATCTGCAGCATTTTGAACTGATGCAATATTGCGGCTAGAGCGTTTTAAGAATTTTTGTAGCTGCCCCCTGCGCCGTAGTAGACATGGCCTGAAGGCCATGTCTGAACGCGAAAGCGGGTAAATTACGGGAGAAGATGATCAGTTCATCAACCAGAAGTCACGCACCAGAATCTTGTGCCGGCCATTTGCATCTTTCGCAGGATCCCTCCACACTTCCACAATCGCACGCGCCGATGACAAAGCGGTGCCCTGGAGCCTGAGAGAGCCGGTCAAAAAAGTATCTGCCGCAACAATTATCGTGAAAAGATTCTGCCGGACCGTAAACAGTCCGGCCGAATATGATAAGATCGACTCCCTCTCGCAATCGCTCATACCAGGAAGCGCCTGGGTCCAGCTCGCTGTGCCGTTATTTACAGATCCGATTTCGCCCACATCGGAGTAGGCAGCAAGCCCACCTTTGTTTCTTATAATTGCCGCAACATTATCAACAGATGCGCCAAGAAGACGATTTGACGAACATCTGTCACTGTTTGTTGAAGCATAACCAATTGGACAATCCAGCAGAACAGATGCAAGCACATCTCTATTCGTTGTATTAACATTAACCCGCCCACGTTCATATGCAGGTGATGAAAGAGTGAAATGCTCAAAGACTGAATTTCTTTTATAATTTGCCGGATTCCGGTCGAATAGACGTATTGTCTTAAACTTCGAAGAAGGAAGGACAGACATCAACAAGTTGCCAAGCTCCCCGATAGATATCAAGCTGCCCTCATCTGAAACATGCATTTTTGTCCCCTCGTCAACCCCCGCCACAGTACTAAGCCATTTTGCCGTACCAGTGTTGATGGAGCCAATAGTTCCAGCTCCATCATAGACGTACCAGTATGGGACTCCAGTACCCCAGTTGAACCTTGGATCAATGCACTCCACCCCCTTCCTGGTGTCGGGCAGATCACCGCCAGCTACACTCCACGAGACAGCAGGAGGCGTACCAGCGCCGGCAATGAATATATATTTTCCATCCTCGGCGGGCACTTTGTCTACGACTGGATTACCCGTCCTTTTATGCATAACCTTGGCTTTTGTCCCAAACATAATGGTTGCATTTGCGTTATTGGCTAAAGGACTGGAGAGCGTGATCATCATCGAAGGGACGGGTATAACGTCCGTAAACTCGCCGTTATTCGCAGCGCCAGGGCCGTAAATCCCGGAAGCAAGACTGGACGAACTCCATGTTATCTCGTTGGTCGCGCACAGGCTGCCATTTGTATACATTGAAGCGCTAAACGCTATCTCCACATCAAAATTATTCGAGCTTGACCGCAGGAACGGATACCACAGCTCCACGTGGTTGAGTTGACACCTGAAAGTTCCTATTCCACCGGCATAACCGGCCCTGTATCTCACATTAAACTCATTTATCATTGGAACAGCTTCCGTATACGGAGCGGCCAAGTCATGAGGGATACAGTCAGCATCCAGATAATCAATGAGATTGTTAAATACAAAGTCAACATCGGCCGCAGCTATGCCGCTGTCAACAAGCCCCTGTTTTATTTGAGCAGCTCTTGCAGAAAACCCCGAATAGTCACCTCCAAGGTAAATTTTATCCGTTACCGTCCCTCCACTCAACCGCTGATCATTCCGGGAAAGTGAAAATGTTACAAGGTCAGGAGGCGGTCTGAGCGCCAAACCATTGGCAATTACCCCTAATTCCATCACATTCTCGTACCTGATATGGTTGGTTCTCCCTGCAAGAAAAGCATTGGCTGCCGCCACTGAACCGAACTCCGGGAGGGCATCAAGCTGTAGTTCTGCAGCACTTAAGCCACCGCCTCGCGGCGCCCCTCCCGCCACATTTGCATCCAGAAGCCCGGACTGGTTGATCACAACATATGCGTAACGGCCTGCATTCGCCAGATTCTGCCACCCCGGCTTAGCCGCTCTCACGAATTGAATCAATTCCGGGGACAGAAAATTGGTGATTGAAGGCGTCATGACATTGGCAGCAAATCCGCCTGAATTTGAAGAAGCAAACACCGGCCATGTCGGATAAATGGAGTTTGTGATTCCCATATTCTGGTCAAGATCTCTCAGGGCTGTGCTCAATGCGGTCCATAACATATGCCTGGCCTGCACGGCATACCGGTAATGAAACGAGCCCTGGCGCTCAATTCTCATCGAAATAGAGAACGCCACGGCCGAAATCATTAGAACTGCAATAAGCCCTATAACTATGATAATGGCAACACCTTCTCTATTTCGTTTCCTGTATTGTTTGTCAGTAGTCATATCGGTACCTGTTGGGAAAACTCACTGAGGCTTCATACATCTCAGAATCATGAACCGTAACATCGCTGAAACTGACCTTGTAAAGGTTCCCCCATGGATCCTTCATTCCATCATCAAGAACCTTGGGATCATTTATATCCATAAATCTTAGCTTTCTCTTGTTATAGGTGTCTTCTTCCCCCATGAGAATCTTTATTATCGTTCCGTCCATCGACTGCTCGCCCACGCAGATAGCCGGCCACTGTCCATATATAATCCAATATGCTTTCCACGCCTTGGCAAGATCTCTTGTCTCCACCTGCGCCCTTGTTATTTTCGCCTTCTTCCTGGCCTTTGCGGCACCCACCATCATCAAGGAGGCAAGAATGCCAATAATTGCCATCACCATGAGAAGCTCTATTAAAGTAAATGCTTTTCTGCTCACATCACACCGCTTAATTGCTTGTAACATCATCAGAATTCCCGGCGGTGCCGTCAGGCCCATCGGACATTGCAGTCACTCCGGAAACATCGGCTTCGCTTTCCACAACAAGTTCAATTCGAACCCATTTAGGCAACACGTTCACGGACACCCAATCACCGGGAAAATAGAAATGAAGCGATGCTATATTGGTTGATAGCTCAGTACCGGAGGCAGGGTCCCACGCCCAGGAACTGGGATCGCCATACGCCACCAAACTCCCTTTCGCCGATTTCCTGATAATGGTCTTATTGCTGAACTCATACCTGATCTTTGTTGCAATACGCCCATTAGCAGGAGATCCAGCCAATGCAATAAATTCAATATCAGACCCGGAACTTGACTTAAATGTACCCGCAAACAGGTTAGTCTCGCTTACAGCAGAATTCAATTCTCTTGAAATCATGCTGACAATAGCCCTGCCGGTCATGCTCCCCGCCGCCTTCCTCATGCCTCCACTCCAGGCAAGACTGCTTTGATGAAAAACACCGCCAAGGATAAGAACAATCATTGCAAGAATCGCAGTAGCCGCCAGGAGTTCAATCAGCGAGAAACCAGAGGGAAAAGTCGAATATTTACTGTTCATTCGCATAATCCATATTCTACTGCATGCCAAAAAAAATAAGATCGGTAACATAGACCCTGGCCAAACCAAAATCGCCGTACTTCCCGCTCTTAACACTCAGCGTTACCCGCAACCGGTCAGAAACAACATCCCCGGGAACATTGGAAATCGCCAGCTTATATCTCAACAGGTTATCAGTCCCTACAGGAAAATGTTTCAGAACCTGCTCACCCGTATTGACTACCAAAGCTTTTTCAAGGGGATCTTCGCCACTAAGACCAGCCAGGATCTTGTTCTGATTGCCCCAGTCATTCCAATTGGTAATGGCAATCGCATTCCCCTCTAAAGTTCCAAGCACATAGTCGGCGAACATTACCTCTCGAGTCTCGTCCACTGCCATCTGGCATTCCTTCAGGCCAAGAGGAAACAACGAGAACAAAGCAAGCAAGCCGAAAGCTATCAGAAAAACCGCCAGATTAACTTCCATAAGACTGAAGGCTTCTCGTCGTTTTGCATTCACGCTCAAACTCCTCAAGTTCATTTAGAGAGTTCTACCGAAACAAATCCTGTAAGGCTCTTCACCGTAATCACGGCTCTTTTCGCACTGGAATCTTTCTTCTTCCTTGCCTCAACAATTTGGATAACCAGGTCACTGCCTCCCCCCGTAAGAAAGCTGACCTTTCCTTCCGGATGATACACAATTGTTGACGGCGTCTGGGCATCAGACCCGTCTCCAAATAAATAGCCTCGCGGCAAAGAGGTTTTGGGACAGACGGCCCAGCCATAAGTGCTGTTATTTCCAAGAACATCCTGTGGTTCAACAAACATCCACGACGAGGCATTGTCATCCGACAGGTGCACTTGGGTAACTGTCCCTGTCTTACCAGTATCAAGGCAGTATATTACAAGACCGGCGGATATGGTGCCGGCCCAATCTCTGTATTCATCATATAAGGCTCCGCCGCTTGTATGAATCACTCCCTCTTCTCTGCATACAGAATACCAGGCGTTCGTGCCGTCTTGGCTAAAAATCACATAGGTTTTCCTCCCCTGCATGATGGACGTCTGCCTGGCAAAATTAAGCATCTGGGTCAAATGGTGAACCGCACTTTTTACCGCTATGCCCCTTGTAGTCGCAACATAACCAATAACACCTACAGTCGTTAGCAACATCATTATTGCCATCACCGTCAATAGTTCAATAAGAGTAAACCCGGAAAGAAACCAGCCGCCATGCCTGCTTCCTGCCGGTATTCCTCTATTCAAGCTCTTCATACTCACTCCTTACACCAGTTCAACCTGCAAATCACATCAGTTTACAGACGCAGCATCATTATTAAGGTCAAAGATGAAAACATATTTTGTTTTCTTATTCACAGGACTCACAATACTGCCACTCTTCTGTACATCATTCTCAAAATTATAATCATTGATGCTCAGGAAACGTATATTCTTACTGTTATAAGTAGGATTCCCCTCTCTGAGACGATCAATCACAACGACATTGTTCGATATAGGTGTTCCAGAAACATAGCTATCATCAATAGGCCATGTGCCGTATTCTGCACGGTATGCCTGGAGCGCAGCCTTCAACGTATTTCTATCCATCGTCGCCTGGGTCTGTCTTGCCTTCACTATCGACCTTCGTATGGCAGAAGTGATAAATCCAAACAGTATGCTCAAAACAAGAATAACGGCCAGCAACTCAATAAGGGTGAAAGCGCGACACATGATCACGGGTTTATCCCTCTTCACTCTTGTTTCTTCAGAGTTCATCGCGTTCTCCTCGCTGCTATTTACCCCACGACGTGACATCATCCGATGTCCCCTCTGCCTTATCAGGCCCCAATGACCAGACGGCTACGTCCTTACAAACTATTTGATTGCCAGGCACTCGGACTCTGCCATCGTAAGACTTCGAATCCAGCCCCTGGCCATTATCCAGCGAAAGCTTATAAGTAACCCCCCATGGATCCAGCATGCCGTTCTTAAGGTCATTTGTACTGCACTCAAGGTAGACTAACACCCCCCTGCTGCAGAAATTACTGCCAACAAGGATTAAACAGGCATTCTTGTCCATTTCCGTGATATTCACACAAACCCCGTTAGTCGTCGGAAACTCCCTGTAATCATTGAGATAACAGCCCCAGGCAGTAGCAATTTGAAGCGTCATATCTTTTGCTTGTGTACGTTTTGCAGCTCTACGGGCCAGCGTTACTGCAGTCAACAGCATCCCGGCAAGTGCCCCTATGATGCCGATAACCACAAGCATTTCTATTAGAGTAAATCCACGCTTTCTCACGTCATTCGCTCCTGTCTCTAATATTATGATTCGCCTTTACAACTGTGACTGCCTGCTTCCGGTCCCCGACTTTTCTCTACTCGTCCCATGTGTTATTTTTGTGAATGTCGTCATTGGGACTACCCGTTGGACCATCAGACCACAAATCATAAGACTGATATGGCGGATTGCAGAGGTATTTCAGTTCGTTCCCCCATCCATCCACAAACGTATCATAATGTAACCCATAATTCATTCCCTGCGCCCAATGGTTGGTTTCAGTTTGCCCTGTAACATTTGGCAAATCCGGCATCAAAGGCTTCCACCTGCGCTTTGCGATATCATCCCTGGAGCTATCGCCAACATACTGACTGGTATTCGTAAAGAGGCTGCTCTTTTCCCTCAGGCAAAGATAAGAAACAAGACCGTACGAGAACAACATTTCAGGTGCATTAGGATATTTGCCGAAATAGTCCTCCCGAGCAAGCGATGACATCAAGTTTGTATCGTCATAGTAATACTTAATTCCGCCCGCGCTTGGCGGATACTGCCCGTACTCAGCCTTGAATTCATTCAGGCCATTTGCCACTTGCTCAAGAATAGCAATGGTCACTGATTTTTCTTTGCTCCTCACCATGACTCGCATCATCTTAAAGAGAATGCCTGCCATGATTCCAATAATAACGATCACAGCCAGCAACTCTATCAAGGTAAACGACCAGCAACTTTTTCGCGTATTCATATCATCCTCCTTCTTCCGGGCAACTACTGCCACGCCACTCAACTTGACCTCCCGAACATCCCTGTGTATTTAAAACCCCCTCTGCTTTCCTCTTACCCTCCGGAACTGCCGGACATGTTGGAAATAATCGAAATCAAGGGCACAAACATCGCTATAACAATCGTTCCAACGATTATAGCAAGAAAAACAATCATGATGGGCTCAATCACTGACGTAAGGCCTTCCACCGCAGAATCCACCTCATCATCATAGTTATCTGCTATTCTTGTTAACATTTCCGGCAGGGCTCCTGTTTCTTCTCCCACATCCACCATGCTTACAACCATGCCGGGAAACACACCCGCCCCCTCTAGCGGCGTCGCCATGCTCTCACCTTCCTTAACCGCATCGTGTACCTGCTGAATTGCCTTGGACACAACCTCATTCCCGGACGTCTCCTTGACAATATTCAGCGCCTGCAGAACCGGAACCCCTGAACTCATCAATGTGCCGAGAGTACGGGTAAACCTGGCAACAGCCGTTTTCACAAACAAAGATCCGAACAAAGGAACCTTTAACTTCATCTTGTCGAGGGCATAACGACCCTGGGTCGTGCGCTTCCACAACTTTGCACCTATAACAAAGCCGGCAACTGCCCCGACAATCAGAAAGCCCTGGTTCTTCACGAAGCCGCTGATATCAATCACAAACTGAGTCAGTGGAGGCAAACCCCTGCCGCCCAGAAGGTCTTTGAATATCTCCTGGAACTTTGGGATAACGTTGGTCATTAGAAAGCCCACAATACCTATTGCCGCCACAAAAACCACAATCGGATAAATCATCGCGCTTTTAACTTTATTTTTAATTCTTTCCGATTTCTCCATGAATTCCGCAAGCCGCTCCAGAACGACCTCAAGAACACCGCCTGCCTCTCCAGCCTTCACCATGTTGACAAATAATTTATCGAAAATTTTTGGATAAAGAGAAAGCGCCTCGGAGAAGGTGCTCCCGCTTTCTACGGCTTCTCCCATACCATTTATTGCCTCCCTCATCGAAGCCCTTTGTTCCTGTTTCAACAATATCCTCAACCCCCTCAACAAGGGCATTCCGGCCGCTACAAGTGTCGCAAGCTGACGGGTAAAAACCATTAAATGCTTTGGCTTAACCCCACTGCCAAACTTCAAATTCAAGGCCTTGCCAAGCCCCTTTTTCTGTGCCTGCGCCTGAACCGAGGTCTGTGCCGCAGCTTTCTTCTTCTCCCCCAAACCACCAAGCTCAACTACACGAGTAGGGAAAAAACCCTTCGATCTGATCATGGAAACAGCTTGAGACTGATTCTCTGCATCAAGAACCCCCTCTGTTTCCGCCCCTTTTGAATCCATTGCAATATACTTAAACCTGGGCATATTACCTCCCTTGCTTCCTCTACATACTAACACCCCAATATTGACAATACAACTATTTCCGGAAAATATTGTTTGAAAACAGCCACCAGTTTGGACAGACTATAAAGTAATTGACTTTAAGGAAAGACACTTGTTTGAGAATTACAAATCAAGAACTGATTTAAGGTCAAAATCGAGAGAAATGGCTCGAAAATGGCAAAAACTGCTAGAAATTAGCAACTAGAGCAGGATAATCAGGCTTTTGCGGGCTTATTCTTATCTTCGACCTTCTTTTTCCTCTCCGGGGGCGCAATACCTATCCATTCCAGAAGAACCATCTCAGAACTATCGCTGCTGCGCTTTCCAAGCTTGATAATACGGGTATAACCCCCGTTACGTCCGCTGAATTGCGGCACTATGTCTTTAATAAGCATAGCCACAAATTCTTCACGATGAAGGGCTGATATAGCCCTACGCCTCGATTCAATGCCTTCCTGCCGACATACCGTCACCAGCTTCTCTGCAAGGCTTCTCGCCTGCTTGGCCTTGGCAAGTGTTGTCTTTATCCTTTTACGCTCAACAAGGGCACACACAATAGACGCAATCGTCACTAAACGGTGCTCTGGACGCCTTCCAAGTTTTGAACTTTGTAGTCGGTGACGCATAAATAACCGTTATTTTATCTCTTTCTTCTCTTCCAAAAGCCCGGGCTCAAATGTCATGCCCAAGGTAAGTCCCAATTCCGCCAATTTACTCTTTATCTCGTTCAGAGATTTCTTGCCAAAATTACGGTATTTCAGCATATCTGCTTCTGTCTTCTGGGCCAGCTGTCCAACCGTTGTGATGTTAGCATTATTAAGGCAGTTGGCTGCACGCACGCTCAATTCAATCTCATTCACGCTCATATTGAGCTTCCGCCTCAATTCCTCACGCTCAGCGTCAATCTGCTTCTCACTCTCTTCAAACTCAACAATGTCTTTGTCATAATTGACAAACACATCAAGATGATGACGCAGAATTGCCGCAGACATTGTAAGCGCGTCATCCGGAGTCACTCTTCCGTCAGTCCATATCTCTATTATAAGTTTGTCATAGTCCGTCTTCTGCCCCACCCTGGTATTCTCAGTATAGAAATTCACCCTTCGCACCGGCGAAAAAATGGAATCTATTGGAATGCGACCAATTTCCTGATCAGGCTTCTTGTTCCATTCAGCCGGGCAGAAACCGCGTCCAATTCTCAATTCCAGCTTCATCTCAAGCTTGCCATCATCGGCAAGAGTGGCAATGTGTGCGTCCGGGTTCAATATCTCTACCGTACCGTCTGTCTGAATATCCCCAGCAGTTACTTCGCCTGGCCCTTTTACATTGATCATAAGGGTCCTGGGCTCACGTACATACGTTTTCAGCAGTACCTTCTTTAAATTCAATATGATGTCTGTCACATCTTCAACAACACCCGGAATACAGCAGAATTCATGCTCTGCGCCGGTAATCCTGATGGAAGTAATTGCCGCACCCTCAATTGACGAAAGAAGAACACGCCGCAACGAATTCCCTATTGTCCTGCCATATCCTACCTCGAATGGCTCGGCAACAAATTTCGCATACGTATCCGTTGCCACACTCTCGTCTTTCACTGCCCTCTTTGGCATCTCGAATCTGCTAAGTCTAATTGGCATCTTCTCTGTCCTTTCCTGAACTGGAAACAGGCCGCATCACAACGGCCACAAACCCGCCCGTTACTTCGAATACAATTCAACAATAAGCTGTTCGTTTACAACCGGCGCAATCTCGTCACGAGTCGGAATTCGAACCACTTCACCTGAAAAAGTATTTGCGTCCAGCCTGAGCCACGGAGGCACTTCCCTGCCGGCAGACGCCTCTAAACACCTCTTGGCCTGCTCCCTGCTCTTAGGCCTGTCCCTCACCACCACAACTGAACCTGCCTTCAAAACTATCGACGGAACTGCCGCTCTGCGGCCATTGACAGACACATGACTATGCGTCACAAACTGCCTTGCGGCTGCCCTGGAAGTGGCAAATCCAAGCTTGTACACAATATTATCAAGACGCGTCTCAAGCAACTGAAGCAGAACTTCACCCGTAACATGCTTTCCACGCAATGCCCGCTGAAAAAAGAGCCGGAACTGATTTTCCCTCATTCCGAACTGACCGCGCAACCGCTGCTTCTCCCTTAACTGCCGGCCATAGTCAGACAGCTTTTTACTGCGATGCTGCCCGTGCATTCCCGGGGCCGGACGACCAGTCTCAACAGGACATTTGGCCATGCTGCAACGTGCCCCCTTGAGAAAAAGCTTCATTCCCTCCGCACGACAACGTCTGCATAACGGCCCTGTATACCTGCCCATCTAGACTCTCCTTCTCTTCCTTGCCCTGCAACCATTGTGCGGTATCGGAGTTACATCCTTGATTATAGATATGCCCAAACCACCAGCCTGCAGGGCTCTTACGGCCGACTCCCTCCCCGCTCCTGCACCCTGCAAACGAACCTCAATCTCACGCATACCCCTGCCAACAGCCAACCTTGCCGTCTCCTGGCCTACAAGCGTTGCTGCAAATGCAGTACTCTTTCTTGATCCCTTGAATCCAGCTCTTCCGGAACTGCTCCAGGCTATCACGGCACCCTGCAGATCCGTTATGGAAACCATTGTATTGTTGAATGTAGCTTTAATATGGGCAATGCCAACAGGCACGGACTTAAGGCCACGCGCCTTGTGGGCCCTCACCGTCTTCTGCTCATCCCCCGGCATTACCGCAGCACCGCCGGCAACGGGTTCAGCTCCCGGAACTGCTTCTTTCTTGTCCGGCTTCGATTCTTTCGCATCATCTGCGACTTTTTCTTTTGCTTCTTCTGCCATATCTTTACGGAGCCTCTCTTAAAAAATCTAATCTTCCTTGTCGGTTTTTAGAGCCGATCGCACTTCCTTGCTGCGAACAGCACCTACCGTACGGCGCGGCCCTTTTCGCGTCCGGGCATTCGTGCTCGTTCTCTGCCCGCGCACCGGCAATCCCCGGCGATGCCGCATGCCCCTGTAACTTCCAATACTGATAAGACGCCTGATATTCTGCGTAACTTCACGCCTGAGATCTCCTTCAACACGGTGCCCCGTCTGGATAATCCCGATCAGCGTCCTCAATTCGTCCGGTGTCAGATCGTCCGCTTTCTTAGCAGGATTAATCTTGGCTTCAGCAACAATCTGCACCGCCTTCGTAGGCCCTACACCATAGATGTAACGCAACGCAATATCGATACGCTTCTTCCCCGGTATATCAACACCTACCAACCTCGGCATAGCTCCTTCTCCCTGCGAAAAATTCTACCCCTGACTCTGCTTGTGACGAGGATTCGTACAGATTACCCGCACAATCCCCTTGCGGCGCACAACTTTGCAGCGCTCACATATTCTCCTGACAGAACTTCTGACCTTCACATCTGATTCCTTTCGGTACGAAAAAACGCGAAACTTTAGTACCCCGCGAGCACAAAGTCCACTAAAAAATCGACTTTCCTATCAAATAGTCAAAATCTCCGCCAAACCCTCTGTAATAGCAATCGTATGCTCAAAATGTGCCGATAACATCCTGTCTCGAGTCAAAACTGTCCAGCCATCAGGCTGCACCTCAACTTCCCAACTGCCCTGATTCACCATCGGCTCAATGGCAATTGTCATTCCAGGCTTCAACACTGGCCCCCGCCCGGGCTGCCCAAAGTTGGGAACCTGCGGATCCTCATGCATCTGCCGGCCAATCCCATGCCCCACAAAATCCCTTACAACAGAGAAACCAGCACCTACGGCAACACTCTCAACAGCATGCGATATATCAGACACCTTGTTCCCTGAACGCGCTATCGCAATCCCGGCCTCAAGGGCTTTCTCTGTCGTCTTCACCAGCCTGACAACTTCAGGATCGGTAACCCCTGCCATCACGGTCAATGCCGTATCACCGATAAATCCATCGAATTTAACACCAACATCAATACTGACGATATCGCCAAGCTGGATACGCCTCTTCCCTGGTATACCATGCACAACAGCTTCGTTCACCGAGATACAGATATTTCCGGGATACCCGCGATACCCCTTGAACGCGCTTTCCCCTCCCAGCTTCTTTATCAATTCACCGGCGTATTCAGACAGCTCTCCAGTCGTAATCCCGGGACCTACCTTCCTGGCAACACTGTCTCTAACTACGGCGGCCATGTGCCCGCTCACCCGCAGCTTCTCAATTTCGGCCGCATTCTTGATGACAATCATTTCTTCTCAGCCACAGCCCCGGCATCACTGCAGGCGGCCACGGCACAGGCCAACCTCAGCCGAGGATTCGGCGAATCTCCTCAATAAGTTTCTCTATTTTCTGATTCGAATTGACCTTCACTAAAAGCTTCTGTTTCTCGTAACGTGCAACCAGACTTTCCGTCTGCTTGTTATATACATCAAGCCTGTTTACAATCGTAGCCTCCTGATCGTCCGGCCGCTGGTATAACTCGCCTCCACAGACATTACAAATACCCGCTTTTTTCGACGGAATATTCACAATATGGCAGTTCCAGCCGCACTTGCGGCATGTGCGCCTGCCGGTGAGACGCTGTATCAGCACCTCCCGGGGAGTATCCAGGAAGATCACGTGCGAAACCGCACCGCCGCGCCTGCCCAGGCTCTTTTCGAGCAATTCAGCCTGCGGAACAGTCCTTGGAAAACCATCAAACATATACAAATCATCAGCTCCACCCTTGTCCAACCGCTCCTCGACAAGCTTGATAATAACCTCATCCGGCACCAGAGCTCCGCGCTTCATGTATCCTTCAGCTTCACGACCAACAGGAGTACCCTTCTTCACCGATTCGCGGAGCATATCCCCCGTCGAGATATGAATATAGCGCGTCACAGCTTTGATCTTCTCGGCCACAGTTCCTTTACCCGAGCCAGGAGCACCAAACAGTATTATCGCCTTCATCAACTCAACCCTTTCAAAATAATATTACCTGCGTCCGTGCAGTCTTCCTTTTCGCAGGAAACCATCGTAATTTCTCATTAAAAGATGTGACTCTACCTGGCGCATTGTATCAAGCACAACACCTACAATAATCAGAAGACTTGTCCCGCCGAAGAAAGAGGCAACAATCCACGGAACATCAAACTTCTTGGCAAGGATAGACGGCATTATTGCAATAACAGTCAGGAATATGGCGCCAAACAGGGTTATCCTCGTCATTGCCTTATCGAGATACTCCGCCGTCGGACGCCCCGGCCTGATGCCCGGAACATAACCGCCGTTCCTCTTCAAATCATCCGCTATCTGCAGGGGATTGAACTGGGTAGCAACCCAGAAATAAGAGAAGAACAGTATCAACAGCGCATCCAGCAATACATATAGGGGTTCCCCTATGTTAATAAGGTTCCCTAACGTCTTTGTGAACTCAAAATGCCTCAATATTGGGCCAGGGAAGGTCAACATGACAGACGAAAATATAATCGGCATGACTCCAGAATAGTTGACCCTGAGAGGCATATATGTATTCTGTCCGCCATAAACTTTACGGCCGACCACCCGCTTGGTCGTGTTAATCGGGATCTTCCTCTGGGCCTGCGTCAGGGCAATCGTAGCCGCAACAACAACCAGGAACATGATCAACAACCCCACCAGGTGGAATATGGTAAATTTTGATTCCGCCAGGGTAAACATCTGTATTGCCTGGAAAACCGCACCGGGAAGACGACTGACAATGTTAACTGTGATTACCATCGATATCCCGTTGCCAATACCGCGCTCAGTAATCTGCTCGCCAATCCACATCAACAGCATGGTCCCGGCAATCTGAGTAATCACCGTCATCATTTCGAAATGCCAGCCAGGCGCAGGCACAAGCACCCGGCTGATACCCAGGAAACCCGGTCTCTCAAGAGCAAGGGCCATCACATATCCCTGGACTACACATATCACAATGGTCAGATATCGCGTGTACTGAGTCAGCTTCTGCCGCCCAACGTCACCTTCACGGGCAAGGCGTTCAAGCGTGGGAACAATGGCCGTCATCATCTGGAGAATAATGGAAGCGCTGATATACGGCATGATGCCAAGCGCACCAACGGCACAACGGCTGAGGGCTCCACCGCTGAAAAGATCTATCCAGCTAAGGAAACCACCGCTTGCCTGACTCCCGATGTCAGAAATAAGTTTCTGCAGAGCGCCCGGATCAATACCCGGTATGGGCACTGCTTCTACAAGCCGGCACACAAAAACCATTCCCAGGGTGAAGAAAATACGTTGCCTGAGTTCCGGAATTTTGAGTGAATTTGCAAATGCTGAGAGCATCAGGCTTTCACGACCTCACAAACACCTCCAGCTGCCTCTATTTTCGCTTTGGCACTGGCGCTAAATGCTTGAACCTTAACCGTAAGCTTCTTATTGATCCCTCCGCCACCAAGAACTTTTATTCCGTTGTAGATCCCTCTTGCCAGTCCGCTGGCCCTGAGGACCTTGTCGGTAACTTCTGTTCCCTCATCAAAACGGGCAAAATCACCAACATTGACGGCAAGATACCCAATCAGGTTCATGCTCTTGAATCCACGCTTCGGAATGCGCCTGATGAGTTTCATCTGGCCACCCTCAAAACCGCTCTTGTGCTTATGACCCTTCCTGGCCATCTGGCCCTTGTGTCCGCGACCACAGGTCTTTCCCGTACCAGACCCCATACCGCGACCAACACGCATCCGTTTGCGTCTTGCACCAGGAGTATTTCTTAGAGAACTGAGATCCATGTTTATGCCCCTTACAATTCGACCTGACGAACAGCCGCAATTTCTTCTCTTGAGCGCAGATTCTTCAGCGCCGCGACTGTGGCCTTTACAACATTCAACCTGTTGGAACTTCCGAGAGACTTGGCGAGGATATCCCTGATACCCGCAAGGTCCAGCACAGCGCGCACTCCACCACCGGCAATAACTCCGGTTCCAGGCGCTGCTGGCCTGAGCAATACCACTCCACCATCAAATTCACCAGTAACTTCATGGGGTATCGTCTTGCCCTTCATCTTAACCCTGAACATCGCTTTCTTGGCAGACTCACCACCCTTGCGGATCGCATCAGCAACCTCGTTGGCCTTTCCGAAGCCATATCCCACCCGGCCATTATGGTCACCAACCACAACGACGGCACTGAAACTAAACCGTCTTCCGCCTTTAACAACCTTGGCGCAACGATTTACAAAAACAACCCGTTCTTCCAGTTCCGACTGTCCCTGATCTGAAGGCTCAATTTGGAAAACCGCTTCTTCAACTATTGAACTCACTTTTCCTCCGTAGTAGCTCCAGCTACCAGTCCGGCTTTAACAGCCTCACCTACAACCGCCTTTACGCGGCCATGGAACTTCAGCCCGCCGCGGTCCACAACGACATGTTTAATCCCTTTTCCCTGCGCCGCCTCCACCGCCCTCTTACCTAACAGGCCGGCCGATGCCATATTCCTCTTCTCTTCGTGACCCTTGGTGGAAACAGAAACAAGAGTGACACCATTTTCATCATCAATGAACTGAACGTGGATATGCTTGTTCGAAATCATTATAGCCATCCTGGGGCGTTCAGCCGTTCCGTTGACTTTCACCCGAATACGCGCATGCCTGCATACCCGGCGATCTTTTCTACTCTTCAACTTCATTGTAATTCTCAATAATCAGGCAACTGTCTTTCCAACTTTACGCCGTACGTATTCGCCCTTGTAGCGCAACCCTTTGCCTTTATAAGGTTCCGCCGGGAAATGCGAACGTATCCTTGCCGCTGTATCTCCAACCTTTTGCTTGTCAGCTCCGCTGACAGACATGGCGGTACCTTCCGTAACAACAACCTTGATCCCGTCAGGAATCGTGTATTCAACCGGCTTGGGAAACCCGAGCCACATTTGGAGTTTCTGCCCCTGCAAAGCCGCCTTGAACCCCACCCCCTGAATCTCAAGATCCTTGCTGTATCCCTTGGTAACTCCCTCAATCATGTTCGCCACCAGGGTCCGGGTTAGACCGTGCAGATTCTCAATCTCACTGGCTTCGGGAATCTTAACAATAACTTTGGCGCCTTCAACAGATGCGGCCACGCCGCTGGGCATGGTCATTACCAAATCCCCCTTGGCACCTTTCACCCTGACCTCAGCGCCATTGACCGTTACGGTCACACCTGATGGTATCTCTATCGGTTTTCGTCCTACACGTGACATTATTATCTACTCCAGAATCATTTCAGCCGCAAACGGCCGTTCAATGTTTACCAGACCGTACAGATGATCTCTCCCCCTACACCGCGCTTGACCGCCTCTTTGCCGGACATCAAACCAAGAGGAGTGGTCACAATCGCCACGCCCATGCCGCCAAGAACTTTGGGCATCTTCTTGGCCTCCGCATACACACGAAGTCCCGGCTTGCTTTGCCTCTTCAGGCCTCTTATCACCGGCTCATGATCCTCTGTATACTTGAGGTATAACCGCAATACTTTCTTCTTGCTGCCACCCTCAACCACATAATCTTTTATAAAACCTTCCCTCTTCAGAACACGCGCAATCTCCGCCTTTACCTTCGAATGCTCCATTTCCACAATCTCCGCACCGGCATGATGCGCATTCCTTACTCGAGTCAACATATCAGCAATTGGATCCGTCGAATTCATACTTTCTCCGATGTTACCAGCTGGCTTTCATAATACCCGGAATCTGACCCGAAACAGCCAGCTCCCTGAAACATAGACGGCATATCTTGAATTTCCTTATAAAGGAACGCCTTCTACCGCAACGCATACAGCGATTATACCTGCGAGTTTTGAACTTCGGCTCGCGTTTCGCTTCCGCAATCTGTGATTTTCTAGCCAAGTCCCCTACCTCCTGCTATTTGCCCGAAAATGGCATCCCAAGCAGCTTCAACATCTCGCGCGCCTCATCATCGATGCGCGCAGTAGTTACAATTGTTATGTCCATACCCTGAGTTACCGTAACAGTGTTCGGATCTATTTCAGGAAACACCGTCTGCTCCTTGATCCCGAGGGTATAACTTCCCCTCCCGTCAAAAGCAGATTGCGACACCCCTCGAAAGTCCCTGATCTTAGGCAAAGCTGTATTGATCAGGCGATCAAGAAACTCATACATCCTGTCACCCCTCAAGGTCACCTTGGCCCCGACAATCATCCCCTCGCGAACTTTGAAATTAGAAATGCTCTTCCTGGCTTTGGTCACTACGGGCTTCTGACCGGTAATCTTCGTCAGGTCAGCTACCAGGTTGTTGATGGCATCCTTTTTGGCCGCATTTATGCCCATGTTCACAACAATCTTCACTAGCCTGGGAAGTCTTAGATTGTTCGAAACCTTCAGCTTTTCCTTCAGCTTCAGAACAACATCATCATTATATTTTGTTTTTAATCGCGGAATCATTTCTCTAAGCCCTCAAATAAGTGCCCGCACCTCTTGCACTTCCTTACCATCAAATCGTTCTGCTTAACCCTGATCGTCCTGACGCCCTTCTTGCAACCCGGGCAGAGAAGCATTACCCTGTTTATCGGAATTGACGCTTCTTTCTCGCTGATTCCACCCTGAGGATGATCCTGAGTCTTGCGCAGACACTTCTTAACCATATTTACGCCTTCAACAATCACACGACCTTTATCGTAGAGCACCTCCATCACCTTGCCGGAGTCTCCCTTGATTGCACCTGAAATGGCAATAACCACGTCATTCTTCCTGATTCGCTTAATACTCAAATTCGTTTCCCCTTAAAAAAACAGCACTTTCTTCATACCACTTCCGGAGCGAGCGATATGATCTTCATGAAATTCTTGTCCCTCAATTCCCTGGCAACCGGTCCGAAAATTCGCGATCCTATTGGATTCAAAGTGTCATCAACAATCACCGCCGCATTGTCATCAAACCTCAAGTATGTACCATCCGAACGCCGGATGGGATGGCTTGTTCTTACAATAACAGCCCGGCAAACCTGTCCCTTCTTCACCAGGCCGGTAGGCTGCGCCTCTTTGACGGCAACCCTGATAATGTCGCCCACATAGGCAACATGCCTGTTCTGCCCGATCACACGGAAACACATGACAGTCCTGGCGCCTGTGTTATCTGCAACCGTAAGATATGTTTTCTCGGTAATCATTCTGCTTTCTGCAAATCCTTCCTGGCGCCCTTCTCAACCACCGATACAAGGCGCCACCTCTTCATCCGGCTCATTGGACGGGTTTCGACAACGCTTACTTTATCGCCCACCCCAGCCTCGTTCTTCTCATCGTGCACATACAATTTCTTTGTATGACGCATGACCTTCCTGTAAACTTCATGCGGCTTTCTTGTCTCAACAAGCACAACAATACTCTTGCTGCCGCTCTTGCTGACAACGACACCCACGCGCTCTTTCCGTACACCGCGATCTTCTGACTTAACATCAGCCATTGGCTTTACGCTCCCGTTCTCTGATTATCGTCTTTATCCGGGCCAATTCCCTGCGCACCAGGCGCACCCGCAGAGGATGCTCTGCCGAATCTCCAGATCCCTTTTTCGTACGCAAATCGAACACCTGCTGCGTTGTATCACGCATCAGCTGCTGCAATTCCGCGTCCGTATGATCCCTTAGTTTTCCTGCTTTCATAAATCCAAATCAGTTCCTTGCCACGAATTTCGTCGGCACACCAAGCTTGGCCGCCGCCATACGCATTGCTTCGCATGCCGCATGTCTCGGCATACCGCTTATCTCAAAAAGTATTGCCCCGGGCCTGACAACCGCCACCCACGACTCCGGGTCCCCTTTGCCTTTACCCATTCTGGTTTCTATGGGCTTCTTCGTTATCGGCTTGTCAGGGAACACCCTGATCCACATCTTGCCCTTCTGCTTCATGAAACGGTTAATGGCAATACGGCACGCTTCAAGCTGGATATTCTTGACCCATCCGCGGCCAAGGGCCTTCAGCCCGTATTCGCCAAATGCAAGGTTAGTACCCACCAGGGCAATACCCTTGCGGCTCCCTCTCTGCATCTTGCGATGCTTAACTCTCTTGGGCATCAGCGACATTGGTCTTCTGCTTCCTTTCTCCCTGCGCCGTATCCTCGGGTTTCCTGCAAACCCATACCTTTACTCCGATCCTGCCAGCCGTCGTTGCAGCCTCGGCAAAACCGTAGTCAATATTTACACGTAAAGTGTGAAGAGGAATCTTCCCCTCCTTGAACCATTCAACACGCGACAACTCAGCCCCACCCAGCCGTCCGCTGGCCTTGATCTTGATCCCGTCAACTCCCATATCCATCGCAATCTTTATGGCCCGCTTCATCGCACGCCTGAACGAAACACGCCTGGAAACCTGCAAGGCTATGTTCTCGGCAACAAGCTGGGCATTTGTATCAGGATTACGTACTTCCTTGATCTCAACATACACTTCCTTGCCGGTCATCTTGGCAATCTCACCGCGAATCTTCTCAATATCCTGCCCCTTGCGGCCAATCACAATTCCCGGCCGGGCCGTGTGGATGTTAACCCTCACACGGTTTGCATAACGCTCAATTATAATGTCTGACACCGCGGCATTCTCAAGGCGCTTCCTCACTAATGCGCGTATCTTCATATCTTCATTAAGAAGATCGCCAAACATCTTCTTGCCGCTGAACCAGCGCGAACGCCAGTTCTTGTTTACGCCGACCCTGAAACCAATAGGATTTACCTTCTGTCCCAAATCCAAGCTCCTTATTTTAGTTCAACTGTCCTGTTATTCCTTGCCATCTGTCAAAATTATCTTTATGTGGCATGTCCTCCGGAGGATCGGACTTACCGTTCCCCGCGGCCTCGGCCAGTATCTCTTCATCATTGGCCCTTCGTCAACAATCGCATCTTTGACTTTGAGATCGCCTACCACCAGCTTGGCGTTCTTCTCCGCATTAGCAATCGCCGACTTCAGAGCCTTACCAAGATGAAACGCACCCTTCCTTTCACTGAAATCCGTGACCTTCAGGGCCTCGCTGACAGGCAGACCTCTCATACGCCTGGCCAGATCCCGCGCCTTGCTCGCCGGCATCTTAACAAAACTCGCTTTTGCAATTACGTCCATTATCCCTGTCTCCAAAACTGTTACTTCAATGCTATCGCCTTATCCGTGTGAACTCCGTGCTTACGGAATATTCTGGTTGGCGAGAACTCGCCAAGACGATGACCAATCATATTCTCCGTTATAAACATCGAAATGTGCTGTTTACCATTATGAATGGCAATAGTGTGCCCTATGAATTCAGGGACAATCATAGACTGCCTGGACCACGTCTTGATCGGACGCTTATCCCCGGTACGGTTCATCTGCTCAACTTTTTTGAGCAGCTTCTCGTCAACATACGGACCTTTTTTTACTGAACGACCCATAACTATGTTCTCCGACTCAAAATAAACCTGCCGCCGGATTTCTTCCTGTGCCTGGTCTTGCCACCCTTCGACAATTTACCCCAAGGTGACACAGGATGACCACCACCGGAACTCCGGCCTTCACCGCCACCCATCGGATGATCAACCGGGTTCATGGCCACACCGCGAACAGTCGGCCTTATGCCCAGATGTCTCGACTTGCCTGCCTTACCAAGACTTACACTGCCATGGTCCAGATTCCCAACCTGACCAACCGTGGCCGCACATCTTATATCAATCAGCCTGACTTCACCAGAAGGTAACCGTATATGCGCAAAATTACCCTCGCGCGACATTAACTGCGCACTCCCACCGGCAGTCCTTACCAGCTGTCCGCCTTTACCAGGCTGCAGTTCAATATTATGAATAAACAACCCAAGCGGTATCTTCGACAGCGGCAGCGTATTCCCCACGAGAGGCTCAGTATCCGGACCGGACATTATCGGGGATCCAACCGTTAACCCCAGGGGAGCCAGTATGTATCGCTTTTCTCCGTCTGCATAATTTAAAAGAGCAATGTTCGCGGAGCGGTTTGGATCATACTCAATCGATGCAACCTTGGCCGGAATGCCGGACTTATCCCGCTTGAAATCAATAATACGGTACTTATGCTTGTTCCCGCCGCCATGGTGCCGCGTTGTTATACGCCCCTGGAAATTTCGGCCTCCATGCTTCTTCTTGATCTCAATAAGAGACCTTTCAGGTCTGTCCTTTGTAATCTCCTCAAAGGTCAAAACCTTTATGGACCTCATGCTCGCGGTCGTCGGCTTATATTTCTTAAGTCCCATTATTCTCTCCGGAATCAGCGCCTGCGGCCTACGTCAATTCTATTTTGCTACCTTTCGCCAGCGTCACAACCGCGCGCTTCCAGTTGCTGGTGCGGCCATAAGTCATTGTCCGCTCACGCTTCAGCTTTCCCATGTAATTCACTGTATTAACCTTATCAACCACTACCTTGTAAATCTCCTCTACCGCCTTCTTTATCTCCATTTTGTTGGACGATGGATCAACCATAAAAAAGTGCTTGTTTTCCTTCTCCGCCAGACGGGCACTCTTTTCCGTCACCTGGATCTTTTTCACAATCAAACGCGGATCTTTCATTCGCTCTTCTCCTTCCCGCGCTTGAGATGTGCCTTCATCTTCTCCATGCCAGCCTTGTCAGCAACAACCATGGGATACCTGACCAGCTGAAAAACACTTACCTCGTCAGCCCTGACAATCTCAACAAGGGGAATGTTTCTCGCCGCACGAAAAACCTTCTCGTCAACCTTGTCCATTACAAAAAGGACAGGGGGTTTTACTGCAAGAGCCTTCATCATTCCAGCAAAAAGCTTGGTTTTGCACTCAGCCAGGGTCAACTCTTCAAGTACCTTAACCGCACCTGCCGCAATTTTCTCGCTTAAAGCCCTGCGAAAAGCCAGCTGTGCAACCTTCTTATTGACTTTCGACTCATAACTCCTCGGGTGCGGACCAAATGCAACGCCGCCTCCACGCCACACGGGAGACTGCTTAAGTCCGGCGCGCGCACGGCCCGTTCCTTTTTGCCGCCACGGCTTCTTGTTACTGCCGGCAACTTCGCCCTTTCTCAGGGTGGATGCCGTTCCCGATCTCTGCCTGTTCTGGTAGGCAACCACAACGTCGTGAACCGCCTGAGTCCCCTTGTCTAGGACAAGCAGGGTATCGGCAACCTTGAAATCCCCTGTTTCTTCACCTTTAACATTTAAAATCTTTATAGTCTTCATTACGCCTTAACCGGTGTTTTCTTCAGGGCTTTCTTGACCACAATAACACTGCCGTTTGGCCCTGGTATCGAACCGCGAATCAAAAGGACATTCTCTGTCCCCCTGACCTGCACCACTTTTAAATTCTGCTGCGTCATCCTTACATTTCCGAGGTGACCAGGCATTCTCTTTCCTTTTAGAACACGCGCAGGAAATGCATTCTGTCCATTGGATCCAATACGCCGCTTGGAATGACCGCCATGGGTCATCGGACCACCCCTCATGCGATGCCGCCTCACAACGCCCTGGAATCCACGACCTTTCGTTGTGCCCATCACGTCAACATGGGAGACTCCTTCGAATATAGCCGCCGTAATAGTGTCGCCTTCCTTGACTTCCTCACCCCTGTCGAGGGTAAACTCGCGGAGCCATACCTTCGGCGTCGTTCCTGCTTTCTTGAACCTGCTGAGCGCAGCCTTCGGCACATTCTTTTCCGTGTGTTCCCCGAAACCAAGCTGAACAGCCTCGTACCCGTCTTTCTCAGCGGTTTTCTTCTGAACGACAACACAGGGGCCGGCCTCCACAACAGTTACAGCAACCCTGTGGCCTTCACCGTCAAACACCTGGGTCATCCCCAGTTTCTTTCCTATCAATCCCTGCATAGTTTCTCGCTTAAATCTTTATTGTTATATCAACACCAGCAGGAAGATTCAGCTTCTTCAGCTCATCTACCGTCTTCGCTGTCGGGCCAATAATGTCCAGCAGGCGCTTGTGCGTCCGCATTTCAAACTGGTCCATTGATTTCTTGTCCGCATGCGGACTCCGGTTCACCGTAAACCGCTCTATCCTTGTAGGAAGCGGCGTGGGCCCAACGACATCAGCGCCTGTCCCCTTGGCGGTTTCAATTATATCCTTCACCGCCTGATCCAGAACGCTGTGATCATAGGCCTGTAACTTTATTCGTATTCGCTGACCTTCCATTATAGTGTCACCTGTTCAACAATTCCTGCTTAATTGACTGCGGTACTATTTCAAATTTCTCCGGTTCCATCGTATAACTGGCACGACCGCGAGTAAGCGACCTGACCGCAGTTGAGTACCCGAACAACTCCGCCAGCGGCACTCCCGCACGTACGATCTGGCTCATTCCCCGCGATTCCATCTCGTTCACTTTGCCCCGGCGCCCATTCAAATCACCAAGCACATCCCCCATATAGTCCGCCGGAGTAATTATCTCCAGCTGCATTATGGGCTCCAGAAATTCCGGCATGGCTCCCATTACCGCCTCGCGGAAAGCCATCACTGCCGCAGTCCTGAAAGCAACTTCCGTAGAAATTTCGGGAATAAACTTTGCATCGGTTACTCGAACATTTATATCGATAACCGGACAGCGCCCCAGCACGCCCGTCATGATGCCGTCGTTCAAACCTTCTTCAATTGATTTCCAGAACTCTTCCGGAAGAAGATTTCGCGAAATTTTCATCTCGACTGAATTCCCGCCACCCCGCTTGGAAGGTGACACTTCCACCGTCAGCTGGGCAAACTGCCTGCGTCCGCCTATGTCCCTGTCAAAAATATGCTCGCCGCGCCCAGCCTTGGTTACCGTTTCATAGTATGCAACCATCGGCTTGCCGGCATTGGCCTCAACCCTGAATTCGCGAAGCATCCGATCACGCAGAATCTCAAGATGAAGCTCCCCCATCCCACTGATTATCGTCTGTCCTGTTTCTGGGTCGGTCCTGATAATACAGGTCGGATCTTCCGCCGCAAGTGCATCAAGCGCATCCTTCAGCTTTTCCCTGTCCGCCCTCGTCTTCGGCTCAATAGCCATAAACATTACCGGCTCCGGAAAATGTATTCGCTCCAGCTCGATAGAAGCGTTCTCCGCGCACAGGGTGTCCCCTGTCGTCGCCTGCTTTAATCCCGAAATCGCCCCGATCTCCCCTGAATAAAGAGCCTCGACATCAGTCCTGCTGTCCGCATGCAGCTGCAGCAGGCGCGCGATTCTCTCCCTCTTCTTCGTCCTCGGATTATAAACGTTCTGCCCCTTCTTGAGTCGCCCCGAGTAAACCCGGACAAAGGCCAGCCGTCCGACATACGAGTCATTAAGAATCTTGAACACCAGGCTACTGGCAGGCGCAAAATCATCTGCTTCCCTCTGGATTTCCGCACCAGTCCCTGGATGATGCCCCTTCACCATCGGCACATCAATGGGCGACGGCATAAATTCAACAACTGCATCAAGCAGAGGCTGAACACCCTTGTTCTTGAGCGCCGAACCGCAAAGGACCGGAACAAGTTCGTTGGATATAACCTTCCTCCTGATCCCGGCTTTAAGGACATCAGAGGGCACATCCGGATTTTCCATGTATACTTTCAAGACTTCTTCATCCTTTTCGGCAACCTTCTCAATCATCAGCGCTCTCGCTTTCTCTGCAGCCACCGCAAGTTCATGCGGTATTGGTGAACTCTTCATATCCTTCCCAAGACTACCCTCGTCGAAGGAGACAGCTTTCATGTCAATAAGATCAATTACTCCCCTGAAATTCTCTTCACTGCCCCAGGGAATCTGGACCGGAACAGCATTCGACCCCAAACGCTTCCTCATTTCAGTCACAACCCTGTCAAAATCCGCGCCCATCCTGTCCATCTTGTTCACGAAGGCTATACGCGGCACACGATACGACTCAGCCTGGTGCCACACGGTCTCCGATTGCGGCTGAACGCCGCCAACGCCGCAAAAGATTCCAACCGCGCCGTCAAGCACCCTCAGCGACCGCTCAACTTCAACGGTAAAATCAACATGGCCCGGAGTATCTATAATGTTCACCTGGTGGTCACGCCAGAAGCATGTAGTCGCCGCGCTGGTGATCGTAATCCCGCGCTCCTTCTCCTGTATCATGTAATCCATCACAGTAGTGCCATCATGCACTTCGCCCATCTTGTAAACTTTGCCGGCATAGTACAGCATCCGCTCCGTGGCAGTCGTCTTGCCCGCATCAATATGGGCAATAATGCCTATATTACGGACATTGCGGAGCTTGCACTGCCTCTCCGGTGCCTCCCGGGTCCCAGTCTTCCCGGATGCTTTACTGTCCTTACGCTGTTCCAAAATTGCTTCCATCTGTTCCGTTATTAACCCGCAATCCGGACTTCCGGACCGCTAAAAGGGGATTTTCCGCTACCAGGCATAGTGCGCAAACGCCCTGTTCGCCTGCGCCATTTTGTGGGTGTCGTCTCTCTTCTTGATCGCCTCACCCTGTCCCTTGTAAGCCTCCATTATCTCCGTCGAAAGAGCCTTTTTCATCGGCACGCCTTTCCGGCCGCCGGAATGTTCAACAATCCACCTCACCGCAAGAGCCACGCCCCGTGCCCTGTTCACTTCAACTGGCACCTGGTACGTGGCACCTCCGACCCGGCGGGATTTCACTTCAATCTTGGGCTTAACATTATCAACAGCCTTGATCAGCACCTCCAGCGGATCCTCACCCATCTTCGCCTTGATCTCATCAAGGGCCCCGTAAACAATGGCCTCTGAAATTGATTTCTTCCCGCGCCTCATGATACAGTTGATGAAACGGGCAACCAACTCGCTGTTATACTTCGGGTCGGTCGATACACTGCTCTTGATCGCTCTGTGCCTTCTTGCCATTTTCTACTCCACTCAAGCCTTTTGCTCTTTTTGTTCCCTCTTTACACCGTACTTGGACCGGCTGCGCATCCTGTTCAATTTGTTTGTATTGCTTGGCCCTGCAGCACCAAGGGAATCTAGTGTGCCGCGGACAATATGATACCGCACACCGGGAAGATCCTTAACTCGGCCGCCACGGACCAGCACCACACTGTGCTCCTGAAGATTGTGCCCTTCCCCCGGAATATATGCCGTCACTTCATAACCAGTCGTCAGCCTCACCCTTGCCACTTTCCGCAATGCGGAATTCGGCTTCTTCGGCGTCTGCGTTTTGACCGCGAGACAGACCCCGCGTCTCTGCGAGCATGACATCAAAGCAGGAGACTTGGTCTTGTGCTTTATCTTCGCCCTGCCTTTTCTCACCAGCTGATTTATCGTCGGCATCTCAAACATCCTTTTCGAGTTAAAAACGAGCGGCGTACGCTACCACACCCGTACTCTTCACCGCAAGCTCAACCTAACAAATCCTGCAACTTCTTGCCGGCAGACTCTTCCACCGGAAGCTCCTCTTCAGGAATAGGCTCAGCAAGCGGTACAAGCTTAATATTCTTATGCATATGGAAACCGGTTCCTCCCGGCACCAGATGCCCCATGATTACGTTCTCTTTAAAGCCCTTCAGGTTGTCTATGCGGCCAAGTGTTGCCGCATCTGTCAGCACCCGTGTTGTATCCTGGAATGAAGCAGCCGATATAAAGCTGTCCGTCTCCAGCGACGCCTTGGTGATCCCAAGAAGCGCAGGCGTTGCCTCAGCCGGGCGCTTACCCTCGGCAATTGCAGCCTCATTGATCTCGATGAAACGCTGCTTGGACACCTGTTCACCCCAGAGAAACTCAGTGTCACCCGGATTCGTGATTCTCACCTTCCTGAGCATCTGCCTGACAATAATCTCTATGTGCTTGTCGTTTATCTCAACACCCTGCAGGCGATAGACCTCCTGGACTTCATTAACGAGGTACTCCTGCAATTCCTGGGGCCCGCAAACATCAAGGATTTCCTGTGGAACAATCGGACCTTCCGTAAGCTGCTGTCCCTTCTTTACGCGGTCACCCTTGAACACGACAATATGTTTACCCATCGAGATCAAGTGCTCCTCGGTATCTCCGGTAGTTTCATCCCGGATCACAAGGCAACGCTTGCCGCGCTGGTTGGGACCAAAATCAACAATACCTTCGATCTTGGCGATTTCCGCCGCATCCTTCGGCTGCCGGGCTTCAAACAGCTCCGCAACTCTCGGCAAACCACCGGTGATGTCTCTCGTCTTGGACTCTTTGCGCGGCGTCTTGGCAAGCAATTCACCCGGAAGAACTTTCTGCTTCTCCTTGACCATCACGTGGGCACCGGCAGGAATACTGTAGAAACCCAAAACATCACTTGTCTCCATGCTGCGGATGATAATCTGGGGATGCAGGTTCTCCTTGTTGTCAAGAACAACGGTACCGCGAAGACCAGTTGCCTCATCAATTTCCTTCTTAACCGAAATGTTCTCCACAAAGTCATGGAAACCGACAACTCCTTCCTGTTCAGCAAGGACAGGAACGCTGTATGGATCCCACTTGGCCAGGCACTGACTCTTCTTGATGCTGCCGCCTTCTTCCACGAGCACTACTGCACCCATGGCAAGGGTATACCGCTCAAGTTCGCCGCCTGCACCGTCATGAATCGTTATGGCACCATTCTTGTTGAGGACAACATAGTCGCCCTCCTTGTTCTTAACCACCCTTAATTCATGATACCGCACAATACCGTTATTTTTGCAGATAATCTCAGGCTGTTTGAACACCGAACTGGCAGTTCCACCGATATGGAAGGTCCGCATCGTCAATTGAGTTCCAGGTTCACCAATGGACTGGGCAGCCACTATTCCTGCCGCAGTACCCACTTCAACAGTCTTTCCTGTTGCAAGGTCACGTCCGTAACACTTCGCACAAATTCCAACCTTTGACTCACACGTGAGCACACTCCTGATCTTCATCCGGTCAATACCGGCGGCGGCAATCCGCTCACAGGCATCTTCATCTATTTCATCGCCGACATGGACAATGACTTCTTTCTTGATTACATCATATATATCATTCAAAACCGTCCGGCCCAGTATGCGCGTTCTCAGCGAAACCAGCTCTTCGTCTCCCTCCACAATGGCGCCAACTTCAATACCGTTAACAGTATTGCAGTCCTGCTCGGACACTATAACGTCCTGAGAAACATCAACCAGCTTGCGCGTAAGGTAACCCGCATCCGCCGTCTTAAGCGCCGTATCAGCCAGTCCCTTGCGGGCACCGTGAGTACTGATGAAATATTCCAAAACACTCAGCCCCTCACGGAAGTTGGACAGAATCGGACGCTCAATGATCTCGCCTGACGGCTTGGCCATCAAACCGCGTATGCCGGCAAGCTGACGAATCTGCTGACGGCTGCCTCTGGCTTTTGAATCCACCATCATGTATACAGGATTCGTTTCTGCGCTGCCGATATTTTCCTCAATGGCTCGATACATGGCATTGGAAATCGAATCCGTGGTCTGCGTCCATATATCAACGATCTTGTTGTAACGCTCACCGTCCGTGATGACACCCTGTTTGTACTGGTGGTCAACTTCCCTGACCTGTTCCCGCGACGATTCAATAATCCGGTCCTTCTCGGGCGGTACAATCAGGTCAACCATTCCTATGGAAATACCGGCAAGCGTCGCCTGCTCAAATCCAAGGCTCTTCAGATCATCAAGCACTCTTACAGTCCTTTCATGACCAGCCCGGCGGTGACAATGCCATATCAGGCTCCCAAGTCTTTCCTTGTTAACAAGCATATTCACAAACCCGATCATCTCCGGCCAGATATCGTTGAAGAAAACCCGGCCAACCGTCGTCACAACGACCCTGGAGTTCTTGTCCCCAAATACCGTGTCACGCTGATAATCCGGATTCCTGAAACGTATACGGTCATGCGTCTTAACAGCCCCGTCAAAATAAGCCACCTTCACCTCGTTGACATCATTGAACAGGAGAAGATGTTCAATCTCGCTGGAATCTTTCTTCTTGAAACTCTTCACCTTGTCTGTCTGGCTAAGCGATGTAAGGTAATAGATTCCGAGAGCTATGTCCTGAGTGGGAGTCATGATCGACTTGCCGCTGGAAGGCGAGAAAATGCTGTTTGTAGACATCATCAGCAGCCTGGATTCCAGCTGTGCCTCGACTGAAAGCGGGACATGTACAGCCATCTGGTCGCCGTCGAAGTCGGCGTTAAACGCCGTGCAGACAAGCGGATGAATCTTTATGGCCTCACCTTCAACGAGTATCGGCTCAAAAGACTGGATGCTCAGCCTGTGCAGGGTGGGAGCACGGTTTAGCATAACCGTTTTCCCCTTCGTCACTTCCTCGAGAATATCCCAAACCTCGTTCGACTCACGTTCAATAAGCTTCTTTGCGCTGCGAACGGTATGTACAACACCCATCTCTTTGAGCCGCCTGATTATGAAAGGCTCAAAAAGAACAAGCGCCATTTTCTTGGGAAGACCACACTGATGCAGCTTCAATTCCGGCCCAATAACAATTACCGACCTGCCGGAATAATCAACCCGCTTACCCAGCAGATTCTGGCGGAAACGGCCGCCTTTACCCTTGAGCATGTCGCTCAGCGACTTTAAAGGACGATTACCGGCCCCGGTGACAGCCCTGCCGTGGCGACCATTGTCAAACACCGCGTCAACCGCTTCCTGCAGCATACGCTTTTCATTCCTGATAATGACATCCGGAGTCTTCAGCTGCTGCAGATTCTTAAGCCGATTATTACGGTTGATGACTCTCCTGTAGAGGTCATTAAGATCCGATGTCGCAAAACGGCCGCCTTCCAGAGGAACCAGGGGACGAAGATCCGGCGGAATCACAGGAAGAACATCAAGTATCATCCATTCCGGGCGGGTAGTACTGCTCCTGAAACCTTCGACTACTTTCATCCGCTTGGAAAGCTTCTTGCGGGTCTGCTTGCTTCTGGTATTCTCCATCTGGACTTCAAGCTCAACCATTAGCTCGTCAAGGTCAACCTTCTGGAGCATATCGCGTATAGCCTCGGCACCCATCTTGGCAGCAAAACCATCCCCGTATTTTTCCTGCGCCTCCCGGTACTCCATCTCGCTCAACAGCTGTTTCGCCTTGAGTGGCGTATCGCCGGGATCAACAACAAGGTAATCTTCATAATAAAGGACACGTTCCAGGTTCGTGCTGGTCATGTCCAGCACCAAGCCAATCCTGCTCGGTGTACACTTGAAGAACCAGATATGGGAAACAGGAACGGCCAACTCAATGTGCCCCATCCGCTCGCGCCTGACTCGGGCCACAGTAACCTCAACCCCACACCTGTCGCAGACAACACCCTTGTGCTTGATGCGTTTGTATTTCCCGCAACAGCATTCCCAGTCGCGGGTAGGACCAAAAATGCGCTCACAGAACAAGCCGCCACGCTCCGGCTTGTATGTGCGGTAATTGATCGTCTCGGGGTTCTTAACTTCTCCTCGACTCCAGGAACGGATCGTCTCGGGAGATGCAAGAGTTATCCCTACTGAATCGAAACTCTCATAGTCCGACAATCCCATAACCTCTCTGGCTGCGTATTGATTCAAATTTCCGCCTCCTGGTGTTTGGCTTTCTACAGCTTTGCCTCTGCCTTCGTACCATTTACCTGAACATTGAGGCACAACCCCCTGAGCTCGTTAAGCAATACACTGAACGACTCCGGCACACCCGCCTCAAGCGTGTTCTCACCTTTTACTATCGACTCGTAAATCCTCGTACGGCCGGCCACATCATCACTCTTGACAGTCAGCAGCTCCTGCAGCGCATAGGCCACGCCATATGCCTCAAGAGCCCACACTTCCATTTCTCCAAGTCTCTGGCCGCCATACTGGGCCTTGCCGCCGAGCGGTTGCTGAGTAACAAGCGAATAGGGCCCAACGGCACGCGCGTGAATCTTGTCGCTGACAAGATGATGCAGTTTCATCATGTATATCTCGCCGACCACAACACGCTGATCGAAAGCTTCACCGGTCCTGCCGTCATAGAGGACCGTCTTACCATCCTCTTTCATCTGGGCTTTCTCGAGCAGGGCCTCAATGTCCTTTTCAGAGATTCCGTCAAAGACAGGCGTCTCCGCGTACATCCCGATAATTTTGCACGCAGCACCAAGATGGGTCTCGAAGACCTGACCGAGGTTCATGCGTGACGGCACTCCAAGAGGATTCAATACGATGTCCACCGGTGTCCCATCAGGCAGGAAAGGCATCTCGCAATCAGGTATGATTCGCGCAACAACGCCCTTGTTACCATGACGCCCGGCCAACTTGTCCCCCACCGCAAGCCTCTGCTTGGCCGCAACATAAACCCTGACCTGCTTGATAATGCCCTGGTCAATGTCATCACCGCTCTCAATCCGGTCAAGCGCACGATCACGCTCAACATCAAGCTCGGAGAATCTCGGCTTGAATTCACCGATAATCTCGTCAATCTTGATTTGGATCGGACTGCTCTCAATCTGGATATGGTCACTTGATGCGGCGAGTTTGCGCAACAGCGTCTTGGTGATCTTCCTGTTGGCAGGTATGATCACTTCACCCGCATCCGAATCAACAACATCAAGAGGAATCTTCTCGCCCAGCAGGATATTGCTCAGCGCTTCCGTCAACTCATCCGTCAGCCCCTGCTTCTTCTGCTTATGATCTTCGTTGATTGC
>Ga0172371_10002160_pt1 | contig 31349 bp, 18 predicted proteins | sample Lak12m_FD_114543 | JGI IMG/M metagenome (GOLD analysis project Ga0172371, IMG submission 114543) | Freshwater microbial communities from Kabuno Bay, South-Kivu, Congo - kab_022012_12m | ecosystem: Environmental > Aquatic > Freshwater > Lake | place: Democratic Republic of the Congo: South-Kivu...
ATCGCCTCCAGCTTCTCCTTGAGGACGGGGGCGAAGGCGAAAAACTGCTTGAGGATCTCGCACCCATAGTCCGGGCAGTGGGCGCAGGTTACGACGCCGCGCTTGGACGCGCAGACCCGGATCCCGCACGTCGCGGAGTGGGCCGAGCTGTATCTCGGCCCCGTCGAGCATCCGTCGCAGACGCACATATCCGCCGCGATCTCCTTGCCTCCGTACTGGGCGGCCCACTTCTTCGCCGTCGCCTCGAGTCCGGACTGGTCGTTATTTTGGGTGGCGATATAGGCTTCGCACTCTCCGCAGTCGATGCCGCAGTAAGCCAGCAACTGGGCCATGGTCGTTCCTCCTTGTGATGGCTGAAAAAATCGATGATATCGCCCGCACCGCGGGAAGTCAACCTTCGTTTCCCTATGGGCTTTGTCCGTGTTGAATTTTCGCTTTCGCCGGACTATAGTAGGTCCCTTATAGGGAGGGCCGCCATGAACGTCCTGATCATCCTCGGCATCGCCGCCGTCGCCTTCCTGCTCGCGTCCCGCTTCTACGGACGGGCGATCGCCCGCTGGCTCGGCGAAGACAAGGCCGTCCAGACGCCGGCGGTCAAGTACAACGACGGCCGCGATTACGTCCCGACCAGAACCTACGTCGTCTTCGCCCACCACTTCTCGGCCATCGCCGGAGCGGGCCCCATCCTCGGGCCGACCATGGCCATCCTCTACGGATTCGTCCCGGCCTGGCTGTGGGTCGTGTTCGGGGCCATCTTCATCGGCGCCGTTCACGATTTCACGACCCTTTTCGTCAGCATGCGCGAAGGCGGGAAATCCATGGCCGAAGTGGCCCGCAAGACGCTCGGCCCCCGCGGCTTCAATCTGGTCATCGCCTTCACCATCGTCATGATCGTGCTGGTCACCTCGTCGTTCCTGAGCGCGACGTCGATCTCGCTCACCTCGCTCTGGCCGCTGGCCAAGATCGGGGTCAAGGAGGGCGAGACGTTCCTCAAGACCGTGGTCAGGGACGGCGTCGTGATGGGGCGCATCGGCGGCATCGCTTCGATGTCCGTCATCGTCATCACCCTGTGCTCGCCGTTCCTCGGCTGGCTCATCCATAAGAAAAGGCTGAAGGCGCTTTATGCCTATCTCATCGCCTCCGCCATCTGCGCCGTCTCTGTCGTGCTCGGGATCGCCTATCCGGTTACTCTTGCCCCCTCGATATGGATGGTCATCATCTCGATCTACGTCCTGTTCGCCGCCGGAGTCCCGGTCTGGCTGATTCTCCAGCCCCGGGATTTCATCAACGTCCAGATCCTGTACGGCGGGGTGGCCCTGCTCGTTTTATCCCTCTTCAGTACGGGCTTCGCCGGAATGAAGGTCGCCGCCCCGAGCTTCAACCTCGGCGAAGGCGTTACCCACCTCGGCTTCGTCTGGCCGATGATGTTCTGCACGATCGCCTGCGGGGCCATCTCCGGCTTCCACGCCCTGGTCGCGGGCGGAACGACCGGAAAGCAGCTCGGCGCGGAGACCGACGCCCGCAAGGTCGGATTCAACGCCATGCTCCTCGAATCGCTGCTCGCGGTCTGCGTCCTCCTCGCCATCGGAGGGGCCTTGAATTTCGCCGACTACAAGTCGATCGTCTGGCCGACCGACCCCTCCCTCAAGTCCAACCCGATCCTGGGATTCTCGCTCGCCGCCGGCCAGCTCTTCCACCGCGGCCTGGGGATCCCCGTCGCCCTCGGGACGGTCTTCGGCATCCTGCTCGTCGAGGGATTCGTCGTCACGACCCTCGACGCCGCCGTCCGGCTGAACCGCTATCTCTTCGAGGAATTGTGGCGGATCCTGTTCAAGAGCGTTCCGAAGCTTCTCCGCCACTTCTGGTTCAACTCGGGGTTGTCGGTCGTCCTGATGTGGGTCCTGGCCAAGACGAACGCCTTCACTCTTCTCTGGCCGATCTTCGGCACGGCCAACCAGATGCTGGCCGCCCTGAGCCTGCTCGCGATTTCGGCCTGGCTCATGCTCCGGCGGCGCAAGGCGCGGTTCACCCTCATCCCGGCCGTCTTCATGATGGCCACGACGCTCGCGTCGCTCGCGATCCTCTTCCGCCAGTACTGGCGCGAGAAGAGCTATCTCCTGGTCGCGGCCGACATCCTGCTCTTCGGGCTGGCCATCGGGGTCATCGTCCTGGTCGTCAAGAGGTTCTGGGGGAAGAAGGTCGCTCCATCCGAAGCTTGAGTTGACAATTCTCTTTCTCCGGCGGGATAATTCAATCACCTCCCGTCGATGAGAGCAACATTTGTATCGGTCGGGGACAAGGATGTCCATTTTCGGGGGGAATTCCGTTCTCGAAGGGGCTCGCCCATGAAGAAAAGAGATTTCGGCTTTTGCGCCCTCGGTTTCTTCTTCCTCATGATCGCGCCCGAGGTCGGCGCCCAGGAGATCCAGGACGTCTACATGAAGTCCTTCGAGGTCAATATCGAGACCATGCGGGACGTCATCGCCGAGATCGGACGGCAAAGCCAGCTGCATCTTCAAAGGTTGGAGGCGGACAAGGCTTTTTATGAGCGCGCCAAGCAAGCGCTCAAAGACGCCTTCCAGCTCGTCCGTGCGGAATTCGAGAAACAAGTCGAGCAGGCGGCCAAGATCGCCGAGGCGGGCGGGCAGCTGATGCTGGGCGGGAAAGCCAGCGTCCCGCATTTCGGCTGGGGGTCCGCGGCCCAGTTCGAAAAAAACCTCCAGGACAAGAAGAAAGCTCTCCAAGACGCAGACGCCGCTTTCGGGCGGGGCGAATTCAAGATCGACCTCCCCGGCCTGGGCCAGGTCGATGAGAAAACCCTGGACGCCGCGATCGCCAAGAACGCGCTCGATCGAGCGAATATCCAAAAAGCCTTGAACGAAGGGACCTACGCCGTCAACTTTCCCCTCGTCGGAAACGTGAATCGCAAGAACTGCGAAGACCAGATCGCCAAGAACGAGAAAGATATCGCCGGGGTCAAAGACCAGGCGGCGAAGGGTGAATTCTCGTACTTCATCCCTCCCCTCGGATTCGTGACGCTGACGAAAATCCAGGCGGAGATCGACAATGCCCGAAAACAGATGAGGGACTTGGACGACGCCTACGGGAAAAAGAAATTCGTGATCGACCGGCCTCCCATCGGCTGGACCGACGCCGAGGGACTGGAAAAGGCGATCGCCGCCAAGCAAAAAGAGATCCAGGACCACCAGAACGCCTTGTCCCAGGGCACTTTTTCGGCCTGGTTCGGCCTCGCCTGGTACACGCGGAAAATCCTGGAAGCGGAGGTCGCCGGTACGGAGAAGGGCATCCGCGACGTCCAACAGGCCGTCAGCGACGGAACGTATCAGGTGATGGTGGGCAACGGCATCGGCTGGATGAACCGCCGCGGCATCGAGGCCAGCCTGCGCACGCCTAACCTTCCGCCGGCGAGCGCGGCGGCTTTGCGGAAGGCCCTCGGCCAGATCCCCGCCCTGGCCAAGCTCGACGTCGAATTCCGCGAGGCGGTCAGGAGTTTGGAGAAGAAATGGATCGCGATGATTCCCGATCTCTCCAAAGTCATGCTCGAAAATCTCCAACTCCAGCTCGTCCATCTCCAGGGATTGGCGGGCGAGTTCGAGCCGGATTGGAAGGACCGGAAGGCGGTCCTCCAACGGAGGATCGATTTCCTCGAGATGGCCAAGAGCGCCAAAAACGTCCGGCAGACCATTCTTCAGCCGTGGTACGACTCCGTCGCCGTTTGTCAGGACGGCTTGAAGGCCATCCAGCACCAGGCGGAGCTGAAGCGAAAGCAGGACCAGGATTGGCTGAATTTTCACACGAACAACGGCCAGAACGGGATCCAGGTCGTTTCCCAGAGGATGCTCGAGGAGTACCAGCGCCAGAAGGAGCAATGGTCGAAGATCGCCGCCGCCGCCCCTGCCCTGGAAATCCAGAACGGCTATGCGAACGTTCCCGTCCTCGGCTACATGCTGGTCGTGGATATCGTGAAGCGAGTCGACGAGACAATCGCGGCCATCGACCAGGCCGCCGGCCAGGTCCAGGCGGGAATCACCCGATTCCATGTCCCGGGCATGGGATTTCTGAGCCAGAACGACCGCCTGGCTCTGGTCCTCAAGCTCACCCAGGCGCTGCAAGCGTTCGACAAGTCGGCCAGCGATGGGACATACCGGATCCAGCATGCGGCCGGTTGGGTCGGCCGGAAGGACGCGGAGGAGGCAATCGCTAAAACCGAAAAAACCATCGCCGACAACGTGGCCCTCATGGACAAGGGCGAATACAGCCTCCACCTGACCGGGATCGGATATCCCAACCTCAAGTCCTATGAAAAGTCGCTGGCGGACGTCAGCCAGCAGAAGGCGGACCTGCAGAAGTCTTTCGATGCCGAGGACCTGGCGATCTATCGGATCAGCGGATGGTTCAAGATGAAGGACCTGCGCAGCGTCATGGCCGCGGCCAAGAAAGACATCGACGGACTGGCCGCCGCGGTGGGCGGCGGAACGTTGAAATACACCCTCGGAGGCGTGTACGCCGACAGGCTGCAATGGGAAACCGCCCTGAAGACGGCCGAAAAAGGCATTGACGACGTCAAGGCGTCGGTGGCCGCCAAGGCCTATGCCGTTCCGCTCGCGGCGGGCAATATGGTCAACGCCAAACAGGTCGAGGAGGCCTTGAAAAATCCGCAGACCCGGCCGGCTGATCGGTCCGCCCTCGAGACGGCCCTTCGGCACATTTCCATCGCTTCCCAGGCCGATATCGCCATCCGGGAGCTCGAGGCCGGAAAAATCCGCAAATGGATCGCCGCCTACCCCCAACAGGTCAAGCTCCAGTCCGACAAACAGCAGAAAGACCTCGATCAGTCGGCGCTCCTCCAAGGCGAGTTCGCTATCGAGCTTCAAAACGCATTCCGCCATTTGGAGCGGAAGCTCCAGTGGCTCATGGGCTACCGGGTCTTTTTCCCCTAAGCGCGGGAGGTCGCCATCTTCCTTGACAACGCTTCGAGGCCGGTAATATCATTCCGCTCTCGCCAATGCCGAGGATCGGAGGACCGATGAAAAAACGCGCGCTAGTCTTGATGGCCTGTCTGTTCGTTCTGGCGGCCGCCGTCGCCAGCTTCCAAGCGCCCGCCAAGGCGCCGGACGATCCCGTCGTCAAGAAGATCATCGAGGTCGGGACGCTGAACAACCAGGTCATGGCCTGGAATGACTATGCCAGCAACCGCTTCGGCGGCCGCGAGACGGGCACGAACGCCTACAACGACGCGGCCGAATGGGCGGTCTGGCAGTTCAAACAGTGGGGCCTCGAGGCCGAGCTCGACGAGGCCGGAGAGGTTCCCGTCGGCTTCAACCGCGGGCCGTGGTTCGGCAAGATGCTCAAGCCGACGGAAAAGGCCCTCTTTTTCGGGACGCCGAGCTACACGGCCGGGACGAAGGGAGTTCAACGCGGGCCGGTCGTCATCCTGAAGGCCGACCCGTATTCGATTCCGGGCCGCAGCGCGACGCCGGAGAACTTCGAGAAGAAGCGGGCCGCCGTCGAAGCGGCCGTCGCCGAGGTCACGGCCAACAAGGCCGCCTACAAGGGCGCCTGGGTCCTCATCCCGGGCGAGAGCACGGGCTTCGCCCGCGACGGCCGCCGCCTGACTTCGGAGTACGCCGACTCGAAGCTCATCCCTCCGCTGACGCGGCTGATGGTCGACGCCGGCGCCCTGGGCACCATCCAGATGTCGAAAACGGAGCCGTTCCGGCTGCTGGACGGATATGCCGAGTCCTGGGACAAGCTCCCCGTCCTGCCCGACATCAAGCTGGCCGAGCCCCAGTACAACGAGATCAAGGCGCTGGCCGAGAAAGGGGAGAAGGTCGAGCTCGAGTTCGACATCCGGAACTGGTTCAAGATGGGGCCGGTCAAATATCACAACGTCGTGGCGACGCTCAGAGGGTCGACGCATCCCGATGAGTATATCGTCCTGGGCGGCCATTTCGACTGCTTCAGCTCTGCGACGGGGGGGGTCGACGACGGCTCGGGATTCGCCCCGGCTATGGAGGCCATCCGCCTCATCAAGGCCGCCGGAGGCCATCCGAAGCGCTCGATCATCGTCATCCTCTTCGCCGCCGAGGAGACGGGCCTCATCGGCTCGCAGATGTGGCTCAAGAAACGGCCCGACGTCCAATCGAAAGTCTTCATGATGATCAACCGCGACGGCAGCCCGAGCGCCATCAACGGCGCCGTGGTCCCGGAAACTTGGTATGCGGATTTCCAGAAGATCACCGCACCCCTCGTGAACCTCAACGCGAAGTGGCCGTTCCGCCTCGAGCGCGGATTGCCGCGGGCCCATGCGACGAGCCCGGGCGGCACGGATTCGTCGTCGTTCGAGATGGTCGGCATCCCCACCCTGAGCTTCCGGACGCAGTCCAATTACCCCTACCAGCACGCCTGGCACACGCTCTATGACCTGTACAGCGAGCTCGTGCCCTACACCGAGCACCAGCAGCATTCCGCGCTGGTCACGGCCGTCGTCGCCTACGGGGCGGCCAACCTCGAAAGAGCGCTCCCGCGCGAGGGCGTCTATCTCGCCGACGGCCTGTACGCGGCGTTCGCCGTCGGGCCGTCCGACGCCCAGATGCAGTTCATGACCACCCTCGACTATCTCAGCGCTCCCCTGCAGACGGCGAATTTCATCCGCATCGTCGAAGGCAAGACGCCCGCCGGAGGCCAGCGGGGCATGGGCCCGATGGGGCCCGGGCCGGCAGGGCCGCCCGCCGGCGTGCGGGGTGCGGGCGCGCCGGGCCAGCCGCGGCCTGCGATCCCTCCGATCGGAACGATCGACGTGAGGGACGGGCTGGTCACGGGCGTCATCGTCTCCGAGACCCAGAAATCCGTGGCGGTGCCCAGTCTGGCCCTGACGCCCAATCCGGCCCTCAAGCACGACGCGGCCGGCGTTCTCGGCCTTTCGGGTCCGAACGCGTTTTACCTCACGCTCCAGAGGAATCCGGGGCTCGACGCGAAATCGACGGCGATCGGCAGGACGATCGCCGGCCTGGACCTGCTGGCCAAACTGAAGAAGGGCGACGCCGTACGGAGCATCCGGATCGTCCGGGTGGGCCAGGCCGCGCGCGATTTCAAGACCGACGACGAGGCGTTCAAGAAGCTGCTCGAAAAAGGGAAATAGACGGAGCCGAACGTCACGGCAGCGCCAAAGAGAAAAGCGTCGATCCGCCTCTTCAGGGAGGGGAGGCGTTTTCTCCTGATCCTTCTCGTCTGGTTCGGCGTTGTCGCCTTATCCGGCTGCCGTCCATCGATTGTCGAACCGCCCTTGTTCGATGCCCGGCGCGAAGGCCCGCCGGGAGCTCCCGACCATGACGGGGACGGTCTTTCGGACTCCTTCGAGAACGAGATCGCGGAGCGATTCCGGCCGGTCCTCCACAAACACGGGCACGACCGGCAGCAAGGGCTGTACAACATCGACCTCTTGCTGGACGGCCGTGCGGACCTCTGCGTGGAGAGGCGCGAGACGGTATTCGACCCTCCCTTGCCGGAGATAGCAGCCGACGGCGGGAAATCTTTCGAGAAACCGGGGAGGCCGCGAGTTCCCGCGGCCGTCATCCGAAGCAAGAAATGGCGCTTGAGCGCCGCTTGGGACGGCCGGCCGGCGGACCTGAGGAAAACCGGCGTGGAGACGGGCGTGGACGCGATCCGGAGAGCCGGAGGGACCGTCTACCGCGCGTTCCGTTGGGAATACGATTCGTTCCGGCGGAGCGACCTCGGCCCCGACGAGTGGCTCATCGACATCGACGACGAACTGACCTTCGGAGGTCATTCGGGAGCGCCCGAGGGCCGCCGGCCGCTTTACTACCATCTCTATCCCGCGGCCGGCAGGCTTTATCTCCAATACTGGTATTTCTTCACGATGAACGACAACCGGGCCGAATCGACGAATCATGTCTGGCACGAAGGCGACTGGGAGCACGTCGCGATCGAGCTCGTCGCAAGCGGCGGCCGATTTGTACCCCGGTCCGTCAACTTCTTTGTCCATCAGTGCGGATTCGTCAGGAACGCAGCGGATTGCTGGTGGAGCGAAACGCCCCGGACGACCTACGAAGGGCTCCGGAAGGGCTTTGACCCCCGCCACACCCATCTTCACGTCTGGCTCGCGGCCAACGCCCACGGGTCCTACAACAGGTACGAACCTGTATACGATTTGGAGGTCCGGGCGCTCTTCGGGACGCTGCTCGAGCGCTGGACGGACAACCTGGACTACGACCCCGCCGGCCGCGACGAATATTTTCCTTACGATGTCCTTGATAACATGGGGGAGGCTGAGGAGCGGAACGGGATCGTCCTGCCCAGGGGGTCGAGCCCATCCTGGATCGCTTTTCAGGGCCGCTTCGGCGAATATTGGCAGTCCCCGTTCGTCGCCACGCCTTCTCCCGGCCCGTTGGCCTCCCGCGAGGCGTTCTATTCTTTTCATGAACCGGAGGAGGACGGGCGCTGGGGGCCGAGGACGCGCAATCATGTCCTCTATCGTCTTATCCTCTCCTGGATACCCGACCGGCCGGACGGGGATTGAAGGACGGGGCGGTCCGGCCGGCCCCGGCGTGGACAGGGGCGGCGTCTTCGGCTAGAATGAGCGCGCCGGCCCGGCGGATGACCCATGTCCCACGCCTACGACGAAAAATATTTCGAGAAGCGGACCTATCGCGAGATCCGGAATTCCCCGCGGAACAGGAAGAGGATCCGGGAGGTGCTCCGCTACGAGACGTCCGGCCGGCTTCTCGAGATCGGCTGCGCCCAGGGCGGCTTTCTCGAACAGGCGTTGCGCTATTTCGAGGTCGAGGGGGGGGATATTTCCGAATACGCCGTCCGCTCGTTCCGGGAACGGTTGGGCTCGCGGGTCTTTCCCTGCGACATCGAAAAGGACGCCCTCCCGCCCGGAGCCTACGACGTGATCGTCGCCTTCAACGTCCTGGAGCATTTAAAGGACCCCGCCGCGGCCCTGGCGAAGATCAGGGCCGGGCTCAGGCCGGGCGGTCTTTTTTTCGGCTCGGTACCGAACAACGGCGGCCCGGTCGGCCGGGCGGCGACGCTCGTCGGCAGCGTCCTGGACCGGAGTCATTGTTCGACCTGGACGCCGCGGCGCTGGAAATCGGCGTTCGGCGCCGCGGGATTTTCGGGAGTGGAATTTTTCGGGGAAGTCAACCGCGGCCGGAACCGCTGCGTCTACGTGAAGCGGCCCGTCTGGAAATACGTCGCGATCTGTCTGGTTTTCGCCTGCCGGGCGTGACGGCGGCGCGCCCCAGCCGGCCGCGTCAGGCGGTTATAGCACTCGGGCGTTGAACGTGTCGCCTTGGCGGAGGTCGCCGGTCTGGAATCCCTTAGTGAACCAGCGGAGGCGCTGCTCCGACGTGCCGTGGGTGAACGCGTCGGGGACGACGTAGCCCTGCGACTGCTTCTGGATCCGGTCGTCGCCGACCGCTGAAGCGGCGTTCATCGCCTCTTCGATGTCGCCCTGTTCGAGGATGTTTTTCGTCCTCTGTGCGTGATGGGCCCAGACGCCGGCCAGGAAATCGGCCTGCAGCTCCATCCGGACCATCAGTTGATTGAACTGCCGTTCGTCCTGGCGGCCGCGCTGGCTCATGACTTCGTCCATCACGCCGAGCTGGTTTTGGACGTGATGGCCGACCTCGTGGGCGATGACGTAGGCCCAGGCGAAATCGCCCGACGCCCCCAGGCGCCGCTGCATTTCGTCGAAGAAGTCCGTGTCGAGGTAGACCCTTTCGTCGCCGGGGCAATAGAACGGCCCCGAGACTGCGCTGGCATAGCCGCAGGCCGAGGAGGTCTGGCCCGAGAAGAGGACGAGCTTCGGCTCGCGGTATGTCCGCCCGCTCTGCTGGAACTGAGCGTTCCAGACGTCCTCGGTTTCGGCCAGGACCACAGACGCGAAATCGCCCATGGCCTTGTCTCTCTCGCTGAGCGGCTGGCCCGCCCCCGCGGCCGCTTCCGGCCCGGCCGTCTGGATGGACTGCATGACCTCGTCCGGATTGCCTCCCAGGAGAAGGAGCAGGACGGCGATGACGATGCCGCCCAATCCTCCACCGACGGCCAACTGCCGGCCGCCGATCCCCCGGCGGTCCTCGACGTTGTCGCTCTTCCGCATTCCTTGCCAGCGCATGGGAGCCTTCCTTTCCTCTTGAGATAGACCCGAAAATATTCTATAGGCTTTTTCCCGTCCTTGTCAAAGTCCGGAACGGCCGGCAACCTACGATGCTTTAGTCTCAGCCACGACGGGGGGAAGCGGCGGAAAGCCAGGGCTAGGCCGCTATTCCGCGAGGACCAGGGCGACGGTGTAGGCTGCCGCGAGGGTCTTCTCCAGACTCCGGAGGACGGCGAGTCCGATCCTGTTATATGTCTTGTCTTCGAACTTCGCGCGGACGCCTATTGGAAAGACGGACAAGGCACCGGTTTCATAAACCGCGATCCAAGTGCCCGTAGGCGCGACCCTCGGCTTCGCCTTCTTCAGAAATCCTTCGGCGAGTCTGGACATCGCCTCATCCGTGGCTAGAGGAGCGAGGCCCAGCGCGCGTCTCGCGCCGTTAGCGCTTTCCAGCACGGCCTCCGCCATCTGGGCGCCTCGCAGCTCGAGGGAAGGATTCTCTTGAAGCAGGATGGCGCAGATACAATAGGCTCCTCCCGGATATTCGTCCGAGCGGCCGAACCAGGAGCCGAGGCCTCCCGCCGGCGCCGACGTCGAAGCCCGGCCGGCCAGCTTTGTGGCGATCTCTTCGAGGTCCGGCCCCATCAGGAAGTGGACTCTGGCCATGCCCAGCACGTCGGGATTGGCCTTGACCTCCCGGCCGCCGCCCCGCGCCTTGGCGTACGACGCGGCGATCTCGGAGGCCTCCGGGATGAGGACGAGGTCCGGCGCGGAGGCGCCTTTCCGCGCATCGTTCAGCCGGCTGAGGAGGAGGAAGCGGACGTACTCGTCGCTCTTGGGCGTCAAGCTTTTCAGAAAATCCACGGTGACGAAAAACGTTGCATCCTTGGAAGAGACGACGCCGACCCCGGCCTCGTCGAATCCCGGGTCGAGGATGTTGTCCCTGTGAGCGGAGCTTTTCATGAAGGATTCATGGATGAAGCCGGAAAGGAAGGAGTCGCTCCGGGCGACGTTTTCCCCGCTTGTCGTGTAGAGGAAGCCGGCCTCGTCGAGCCTCTCCTTGAGCGATTTTCCGGCCGCCGACGCGTGGGTCAGGACCCCGCTTTCGGCCATCTCCCGGCTCTGGGCTCGGGCCAGGCGGACGAGGTCGGGGGACAGGCGAAGCCGGGGAAGATTCCTCGCCGATCTCTCCTCGTTGAGCTTGGCGAAGAGCTGCTCCTCGATCGCCTCGGGGCGGGGGATATCCGTCCACTGCGGCCGGTCGCTGGAAACCTGGGCTGCGCGGCCGGAGAGAACCGTGATGAAGACGGCGGCGGCGAACCCGATGGCGCACCGTGGACGACGCCGGAGGGAATCCTTCGCGCCCATCCTCGTGCGGATCATGTTGCTCTCCTTATTATACCACCAGATAATTCGGGTATAATGTTGCAAAACAACGGAAGGAGATGATCATGGACTGGCTGCTGGATCCTCAATCGCTTGTCGCCCTCGTGACCCTGACGGCCCTCAAGGTCGTCTTGGGCATCGACAACATCGTCTTCATCTCCATTTTGGCCGGCCGGCTGCCGGAGGCTCAGAGGAACAAAGCCCGGATTGTCGGTTTAGCCCTGGCGATGATCAGCCGAATCGCTCTCCTCCTCTCCCTGACCTGGATCATGCGCTTGACCCGCCCCTTCTTCGAAGTCCTGGGCAGGGAGTTCTCGGGCCGGGACCTCATCCTCTTTGCCGGCGGCCTGTTCCTCCTGGCGAAGAGCACCCATGAGATTCACGTCAGCCTGGAAATCCCGGCCGAAGAGCGCCGGAGGAAGGCGGCCCGGAATTTTCTCAACATCGTCCTCCAGATCATGGTTCTGGACATCGTCTTCTCCCTCGACTCGGTCATCACCGCCGTCGGCTTGGCCCAGAGGGTCGCGGTCATGGTCGTCGCCATCGTCGTCGCCGTCGTGATCATGATGCTTTCGGTCAACGGGATCTCCCGCTTCATCGAGAATCATCCGACCATCAAGATGCTGGCCCTGGCCTTCCTCCTCCTCATCGGCGTGACCCTCGTCGCCGAAAGCATGGGCGTCCACATCCCGAAGGGCTACGTCTATTTCGCCATGGGATTCTCGCTGTTCGTCGAGGTCCTCAACCATCGTTTCCGCCAGCGCCGCTTCGAGCCGGTCGCCCTGAACAAGCCCAAGGTATGAACCGCGGCCGCCGGCTCCGGATTGACCCCTCGAAGCCGGCTGTGATATACGATCCTTATCAAGAGGGAGGGCGCGTTCGCGCCGGCTTTTCCGCGAGAGAACTACGGCTTGCGCGCGGATCCGGAACGCCGGTCTCGAACGGCCCTTAAGGAGGTCGGCGGTGGGAAAAATCAAGCTTTGGGTCGGGGTCGCTTGTTTCCTTTTGGCCGTTGATGCGCCGGCCTTGGCCAACGGATTCTATCTCAACGGCTTGGGATCCCGGGCTTCGGCCATGGGCGGTGCGTTTGTCGGTTTGGCCGACGATTTCAGCTCCCCCTTCTGGAATCCGGCCGGGCTCGCCCGGATCGGCAAGAAGACGGTCGGATTCTACGGCGCGAGCCTCATTCCGACCGGAACGTACAAGCTCGACTGGTTCGGCCGGATCGTGGCCGACGCGAAGACTCCGGCCCAGCGCTATTTTGCCGGATTGGCCTCCTACGGCCAGCCTCTGGGCCGGCGATTCGCCGTAGGATTCGGCGTTTACACGCCCTCCGCGCTCGGTACCCGATGGAACGGGGAGGACCTCAAGCTGATCACTCAAGGGACATCTTATGAGTGGATGAGCCGGGTCCGGATGACGACGTTTTCTCCGGCCTTCGCTTGGCGGCCGTCCGACCGGATCCAGGTCGGGATCGCCTTGAATATCAATCGCGCCGTTTTCGATTTCAAGACCTATGCCGGAGCCATCCGGCTCGAGATCCCGAGCGGGAGCCCCGGCGCCGCGGCCAGTCCGGCGGAGGTCATCCTGGGCCAGTATGCGGAGAGCCTCGACGGCTGGGGCTATGGCGCCACCGTCGGGATGCTCTTCCGGCCGCTCGATCAGCTGAGCGTGGGACTGACCTTAAAGACGCCGAGCACGGTCCGTTTCTCGGGAACGGCGCATGTTTCCAATTTCGAAGCCATGGACCTCCCCGCCGATTCGGACGTTACCCGGAGGATGACCTGGCCTCTCTGGCTGGCCGGCGGGATCGCGTTCACGCCGACCGACCGTCTGACCTTGACTGCGGATGTCCATTTCACCAATTGGAAAAAGCTTCAATCCGTCGAGTCGGAGTACGGCGTCCTGGCCTGGAAGAGCCTGCTGGCCGAAACAGGAGAGGACACAAGGCCTCTGCGCTGGGACAATACCATCCAGGTCCGGTTCGGGGCCGAATACCGGATCAAGTCGATTTCTCTCCGGGGCGGATACGCCTGGGACCCGTCGCCGGCGCCCGACGAAACGATGGATATCCTCACGCCGAGCCACGATTTCGACGCCTACTCCCTCGGGCTCGGCTACTCGCTCGGCGGGCTCCAGGTCGACGTCTCCCTCGAATATCTGAAGTCGAGGAGGAGGGTCATACCCATCATCCTGCCCAGAGCATGCCTGAGCGGAAACGTAAAAGCGTGTTTCGCCCACTCCACGGAGAACCTGGAGAACCGGCCGGGCTATTATGCGATGAGAATCTGGATTCCGAATATCTCCGTCAGCTACCGGTTTTAGGCTGACGCCCCAGTGACAAGGAGAGTTTCATGACAGACCATGGTGCGCGTATGGACCGCCGGAGCTTTTTAGCCCGGGCTGGGATGGCCGGCGCTGCGGCGCTTCTCGTTGTGTCGTTGCCCCTTCTCGCGTCCGGATGGGATCCGGCCAAGGCCCGGGACACGGCGCGCGTGAATGCGTTCGTTTCCTCTCACGTCGAGCGCGCCGCCGACCCGCCGTTTTCATTTCTCTATGGAGGGAAAGCGGCGCCGGCCTTATTGAAATCCTGGAAATCGGCGTCGGATTTACAAAAGGACGCCGGTCGAACCGTCAAGACGGTCACCTATACCGACCCGGCGACGAAGCTTATCGTTACGGCCGTCTATACGATCTACGACGATTTTCCGGCCGTCGAATGGGTCCTTAAGTTCAAGAACGGAGGAACGGCCGATACGCCCGTCCTCGAGGACATCCAGGCCTGCGCGGTCCGGCTCGACGATTTTCCGGCCGGAGGCTCGACGCTCTACCGGGCCCTCGGGAGCAACGCCGCCCGGAACGATTTCGCTCCGCTCTCGGACGCCCTCAGCGATAAAGCCGATGTCCGTTTCGGCCCCTCCGGCGGCCGTTCTTCGGATACGACCGCCCTTCCATTTTTCAATATCGCCGGCTCCGGCCGCGGCGTCGTGGCCGCGGTCGGCTGGAGCGGAAAATGGAGAGCGGCCGTCAAACGGTCTTCGGCCGCGGCCGTGGACCTCGCGGCCGGCATGGAAAAAACCCGTTTTCGGCTCCGGCCCGGGGAGGAAGTCCGTTCGCCTTCGGTCGCTCTCCTTTTTTGGCGGGGAGGCGACCGCTTGGCCGGACACAATCTCTTCCGCCGGTTCGTCCTCGCCCACCACGCGCCCCGCATCCAAGGCCGGCCGGCCGCCTTACCGCTGAGCCACGGCGTCGGGTTCGGGGGGCCGTTTCCCTGCAACGAATATGTGTGCGCCACGGAAAGCTACGCCCTGGCGATGATCGACCGCCTCAAGCAGTTCGGCATCGAGCCGGATGCCTGCTGGATCGACGCCGGATGGTACGAGAACGCGACCCGGAATTGGTGGTCGGGCGTGGGGAACTGGACGGTCAACAAAACGAATTTTCCTCGCGGCCTCAAGCCCGTGACGGAAGCCGCCCGCCGCTGGGGCAAGGGATTCGTCGTCTGGTTCGAGCCCGAGCGCGTTTACGAGGGAACGCGGCTCGACCGAGAGCATCCCGATTGGCTGACCGCCCTCCCCGGAAATCCCAACCGCCTGCTCGACTTGGGGAATCCCGCCGCCTTGAAATGGCTGACCGGCCATATCTCGAATTTCATCCGGACCGAAGACGTGACGATCTACCGCCAGGATTTCAACTTCGACCCCGTGCCCTACTGGAAGGCGATGGACGCGCCGGACCGCGTCGGGATCGCGGAGATGAAGCACATCGCGGGCCTGTACGCTTTCTGGGACGCCCTGCTCGCCGGAAACCCGGGCCTCCTGATCGACAATTGCGCATCGGGCGGGCGGCGGATCGACCTGGAAACCATCGGCCGGAGCATCCCGCTGTGGCGGACCGATTATCAGTATTATGAGCCGAACGGCTATCAGTGCCATACGTACGGCCTGCACCTCTTCCTTCCGAGCAGCGGGACGGGCAACAACAATCCCCAGAGATATTTCTTCCGGAGCGCCATGAACGGAGCCGTGGTCATGGGCTGGGAGCTCAACGCGGGCTTCAACACCGCCCAAGCAGTCGAGGACGTCGCGGAGTTCCGCGCCCTCCGGCCGTATTTCTGGGGGGATTATTATCCCCTGATGGCGTATTCGACGTCGGACGAAGCCTGGGCCGCATTCCAATGGGACCGGCCGGAAGAGCGCGACGGGATCGTCCTGGCCTTCCGCCGCCCTCAGGCGGGGAGCTCGGTCAGTATCAGCCTCCATGGGCTCGAGGGGGCCGCGGACTACGAGGCGTCGTTCGAGGATTACGGGATCACGCTGATCAAAAGCGGCCGGGAGCTTGCGGCCGGCCTGACGATCAAGATCCCCGAGGCGCCCGGATCATTGCTCATCCGGTACCGCCGCGTCCGCTGAATGGACGGCGCTTCGGATTCAGAACACGGGCGACGCCCGCAGTTCCTTGAAGCGGGGATGGGTCTTGAGCGAATCCCAGCGGGGGTCCATCGTGAGATAAGGAATGGAAACCATATCCCAGAGGTATTCTCCGGCGGGAATCGAAAGGAGGTATTTCAGGTAATCGACGGCCTTGTCCCGCTCGCCCAGGATCGCGTGGATCCGGGCCAGGTTGCGGACATAGATCGGCCCCCGGGTGGCATCGAGCCAAACGGGGAAGAGCCCCGCCGCGATATTCCCTTCCTGGACGGCTTCCTCCCTGCGGCCGAGCAGGGCGCAGGCCAGGCCGAGAGCGGCGTGAATCCGGGCATCTTCCCGACGCTGGGCCAGCGTTTTTTCGATCGAGGCCCTCGCCTTTTCGGCGAAGCTGCGGGCGAGGCCCGCGTTCCCCATGGCCAGATACACCTCGGCATAGAACAGGTCCTTATGGAAATAGAACTGCGGCCCCTCGTACGTCTCGACGGGGATCGCCGCCAACCGGGCCAAGACGTCGCTGTAGTCGCGGGCGGCCAAGCTGACGGTCAATCCGACGATGGACGTCATGATGTGCGGCGGAGCCCCTTCGAGAAGCTTGCGGGCTTTCGCTAAATCGCCGTCGGCGAGCACCGCCAGCGCGACTTTTTGCAGCCGGGCCATCAGGAGTTTCGGCTTGATGGCCAAGGACCGGTTGAACCAGTCCTCGGCTCGGTCGTACAGGCGCATGGAGAGATACGACAAGCCGATCTCGTAGGCGAGCTGGGCGTAGCGGGGATTGAGCTTGAACGAGTCTTCGAGGATCCTCGTCGAGCGCTGCCAGAGGCCCTCACATCGCCAGATGTAGCCGAGCATTTCCAGGGGCAGGTTGGGGCGGGAGATGCGGATCGACTCGAGGAGTTCGATGGCCCGTTCGTAGTTCGTCAAACCCCAGTAATAATAAATGGCCAGGGCCAAGCGGCCTTCCGGCAGGTCCGGCTGGAGGGCCAGGGCCTTGTCGACGGCCGCCCGGGCTTTGGCCAGGCGGCCGTCCGTCCTGTCGAAGCCGAAGTAGTAAAGCCTGGAATGGACGACCGAAGCCTCGGCATAGGCCAGGGCGAAGCCGGGATCCAAACGGACGGCTTTGTCGAACATCTCCAGGGCCGCGCTGAGATCCTGGGCTTTCCAGGAGACCCAGGCTTGATTTTCGGATTCCCGCCCTTGGAGGAAAAGGTCGTAGGCGATGAAGTTCTCCGTCGGCCGGGCCGTCAAAGCCTTGCGTTCGGGCTCGAGGATGACGATGTCCAGCTTCCGGGCGACCTGTTCGGCGATCTCCGACTGGAGGGTGAAAATGTCTTTGGTCGATTGGTCGAAGACCTCCGTCCATATCGGCGTGTCGTCGGTCACCCGGACGAGCTGGGGCGTGATCCGCATGGGGCCTCCGTTGACCCGCCCGCCGTCCCAGCGGACCGAGCCTTCGAGGACGTAATCCGCGTCCAGCTCCTTTCCGATCTGGGGGACGGTCTTGCCGCTTTTTTTATAGGCCATCGCGCTCGTCCGCGAGATGACCCCCAACCCCGGGAGGTTGGAGAGGCGGCTGGTCACCTCGTCGGTGATTCCGTCAGCGATGTAGTCGTCCTGGGGCGCGCCGAGATTTTGAAAGGGAAGCACGGCTAAAACCGTCTTATGGGGCGCCGCGGGCGTCTTCGTTCGAGTGATGGTGGCGACGGCCCAGCCGGTGAGAACGATGCTCACGGCGACGATCGAGGCCGCCAGCCAGCCCCTTTTCCGGAACATGCCGTGGAGCCCGGAAACGGCCGGCCGCTTCGCGAACGAAGCCGGCTCGGGCTCTTGAAGGTGCCGCTCGCAAACGGCGAGCTCGGCCAGGAAATCGTCGGCTTTTTGGACGCGCCGGCCGGGTTCTTTTTCCAGGCACTTGAGGATCAGGCGGCCGAGGCGCGGCGGGATGTTCCCGGCCAGGAGGCGCGGGTCGCGGGGCCGGGCTTCGATGTGCTTGAGGGCCAGGCTCAAATACGTCTGGCCTTCGAACGGAAGCGACCCGGTGGCCATTTCGTAGAGGATGACGCCCAGGGAATAGATGTCGGAGCGCGCGTCGAGAGGCTTGTTTTTAGCCTGTTCGGGAGACATGTATTCGGGGGTTCCCGTGGCCCATCCGGCGCCGTTCCTCGTCTCGCTCCCCATCGTCCGGGCGATTCCGAAATCGAGGATGCGAGCGTTGCCTTCCCCGTCGATCATGACGTTCGTCGATTTGAGGTCGCTGTGGATGATGCCCAGCCGGTGGGCTTCGGACAATCCCCCCGCGATCTGGCGGGCGATCCCGACGGCGGTAGTCAGGTTGAGCCGCTTGGTCATCCGGAGGATGCTCTTGAGGTCCTGGCCGGAAACGAATTCCATGGTGATGAAGCAGGACTGGTCGGTCTCGCCGAAATCATAGACGCGGCAGATGTTCTTATGGGAGATCTTCCGGGCGAGCCGGACTTCCCGGTGGAAGAATTCGACCGATTTCCGGTCGGAGGTCCAGTTCGGCTTGAGGACCTTGAGGCAGACGACGTCCCGGATCCTCTCGTCCAAAGCCTTGTAGAGGGTGCCCATCGCGCCGGTCCCGATCTCCTCGATGATCCGGTAGCGGCCGGCATAGATATCTCCCGTGAAGAGCTTGTTGGAGAAGGAGAACAGGGTCGTCGCCTCGGGGCCGGGTGTCGAGGAATGCGTCCCTAGGGGCGCCGCGCACATCCGGCAATACCGAGCCCCCGCGGGATTATCGTATTTGCAGCCTGGGCATTCCATCGTCGCCGCCTTCGTCTTTGTTCTCAGCTCTGGGAACCGGCAACCGCGGCATCCTCGGTCCCTCTACCGGTCTCGCTTCATAAATATATACGCTCGACCGGACATAAAAGATGCGTGCAATAATTATGCCAGGACCTTTCATATGAGAAGGGGACGGGAGACACGGCGCATTCCGCCAAGACAATTTACACGAAGTGTTTACGCGGACGCGGGCGCCGGCCGGCCTGCTCTGACCGTCGAACAGTTTCCAAGACAAGGGGGACACGATACCCTGTCCCCTTTTCCCAGCTCGTTTCCAGTCGAGCATTCCGCATTTTCCAACGGGTACAGGGAATCATGTCCCCGAAACTGTTCGACGGTCAGCGGCCCGGTCCCTTGACTTGACCGGCTGCGGGCGCTATAAAGGCGATGGGGTAACACATGCCGGTCTTGATCCTCAGAGAGAAGGGGGCCGTTCCGAAGATCATTCCGCTGACCAAGCCGACGACGACCATCGGGCGGCGGCCCAGCAACGATGTCGTCCTATCCGACCCGTACATCTCGAGGAACCATGCCGAGGTGATCGCCTTGGCCGACGGGACCCACGAGGTCCGCGACCTGGGCGGCCGGCATCCCGTCCGCGTCAACGACAAGTTCATCTCGCGGCACCGTCTGAGCGACAGGGACAAGATCGAGATCGGGGGAGCGGTCCTCGTCTATGCCCTGACGGAGCCGGAGGCCGGGATCCAGGTGGAGGTGTCGAAGGAGGATATCCCCGCGGCGGGGCCGTTCGAACTCCTGACCCTGGACACCCGCCGGACGCTTTTCGCCCAGCCGGGAGACGCTTCGGGCGCGGACATCCGGCCTCTTCGCCTCGACCACCAGCGCCTGATGCTCCTATACGAATTCGCCAACTCCATCCATGCCCACCTCGAGGATTCCTCCCGGCTCCTCGAAGAAGTCATGAAGGCGGGTTTCATCTCCCTGGACGCCGAAAGGGGTTTTATCGCCCTGGTGGACGAAGAGAGGGGTGAGCTCGTCTATGAATTGGCCCGGGACGTCTCCGGGCAGGGGGGCAAGCTCGAAGTGAGCCGGACGATCGTCCACAAGGCGCTCAAGGAGGGCGTCGCCATCCTGACGCTGGACGCACTCAAGGACGAACGGTTCGGAGACGCCCAGAGCATCCGGGAATACGAGATCCGCTCGGCCGTGTGCGTCCCCATGGTTACGAAAGACAAGGTCCTCGGCGTGATCTATCTGGACAACCGGGCCTCCGCGGGCCGCTTCGACGAGAACGACCTCGTATTCCTCGTCGCCCTCGGCCATCTGGCCGGCTTGGCTCTCGGCAACGCCCGCCTTCACCGGCAGATCGTTCAGGAAAACATCCGGCTCGCCGACGCCCTGAAGCCCAAGCTCGACCTCATCGGCGTCTCGGACAAGATGACCCAGGTTTTCAACGTCATTCGGAAAGTCGCTCCGGCCGACGTCACCGTCATGATCGAAGGGGAGACGGGAACCGGCAAGGAGGTGGCGGCTAAGGCCATCCATGCCCTTTCGCCCCGCCACGACAAGCCTTTCGTCGCGGTCAACTGCGCGGCCATCCCCAAGGAATTGATCGAGAGCGAGCTGTTCGGGCACGAGAAAGGAGCGTTCACGGGAGCCTCCAGCGCCCAAGAGGGCAAATTCGAGCTGGCCGACGGGGGCACGATCTTCTTGGACGAGATCGGCGACATGAGCTTGGACACGCAGTCCAAGGTCCTCCGGGCTTTGGAAGAGCGGGAGATCGAGCGGGTCGGCGGGTCCACGCCCTTGACCGTCGACGTCCGCGTCATCGCGGCCACGAACAAGGACCTTCTCAAGGAAGTGACGGCCGGCAAATTCCGTGAAGACCTGTTTTATCGTTTGAACGTCGTTCGCCTCAAAATGCCCCCTCTCAGGGACCACCCCGAGGATATCCTTCCATTGGCCGAGGCCTTCATGGCCGGCCGGGCGAAGTCGATCTCTCCCAAGGCGCGGCACTGGCTGCTTTCTTACTCCTGGCCCGGAAATATCCGCGAATTGAAGAACTGCATCGAGAGAGCGGTGATCATGGGGACCGGGGACGTCCTCCGGGCGGACGACCTGCCGCCCCATATCCGGTCCGGGGCCGAGGCCGTTTTCGCCCCGGCCGAATCGCTGGAAAGCGTCGAGAAAAGCCATATCGAGCAGGTTTTGCGAAGCGCCAGAGGAGTCAAGAGCGAAGCCGCAAAAAGATTGGGGATCACCCGGCAAACCCTGGACAATAAAATCCGAAAATACAAGATCGGCAACGCCGGAGGAAGGAAAGCCTAGCTCTATCGCTCCTCGGTGGGCGACAGTGTATGAAAAATAGACGGCTTCCTTTCCGATCGCTTATCTTCTTTGATATCCCCGCCATGCGGAGTTCCCTTCGCTTTTCCTCCCGGCCCCGCGTCTAAATTCTAGGCACCGGTCCCTCCTCGCGAATCCCCGTATCACCTTTGTTTTTCCTGGCATGTTAATTGCTTAGATGGAAGCGGAGCTGCGGCATGATCGTCTCCGCGAATCATCACAAAAGGAGGTTCTAATGAAAAAGGTCGGCTTGACGATCTGTGTCTGTTTGGTTTTCTTGTGTATCAGCGGAGGGCTCGTCTCGGCCCAGGAGTTCGGGTCGATCAAGGGGATCGTCCGGGACTCGGCCGGCGTTCCGCTCCCCGGCGTGTCGGTCACGCTGGCCGGATCGAAGCTGGCTCCGATGGCGGTCGTATCCTCGGAAGCGGGCTATTTCCGCTTCATCAACCTGCCGGTGGCGGCCGATTACACGCTGCGGCTCGAGCTTTCCGGATTCCGGACCATCGTCCGCGACAAGCTGGCCGTCTCGTTCGGCAAGGACCTCAATTTCGACCTGGTCATGGAGCAGTCGGCCATCAATGAAGAGGTCCTCGTCGTGGGCAAGGCGCCGGTCATCGACCCCAAGCGGGCCCAGGTCGGCAAGAATATCGGCGCGGACATGATCATGGGGCTGCCGACGGCCCGCAATCCGTGGGTCATCATGGCCCTCATCCCCGGAATGCTCATCGACCGGGAGGACGTCGGCGGTAACGAGGGCGGACAGCAATCCTCCTACTACGGCAACGGCTCGACGGACGACGACAACACCTGGAACATCGACGGGGCGAACATCACCGACAACTCGGCCCTGGGGGCGGCCCCGTCGTATGTCAACATCGCCTCCTACGAAGAGATCCAAATCAACTACGGCAACAACGACATCAAGTCGCAGACGGGGGGCGTCCAGGTCAACCTCGTCTCCCGGCGCGGCGGCAACACGTACTCCGGGATGTTCTATCTGGACGCGGAGGACAAGAACTGGCAGTCCGACAACGTCCCCGCGGTCCTGCGGGATATCGGCTATCGGGCCGCCGGCGTGAACAAGGTCTATCTCTACGGCGTGAACTTCGGCGGAGCCGCGATCAAAGACAAGCTGTGGTACTTCGGCTCCTGGGGCATCCAGGACATCGACAAGCTCAACCTGAACGGCTCGTCCGACAAGACCTGGCTGTCGTCCGGTTACGCCCGCATCGACTGGCAGCCGTTCAGCACGACCCGTGTCAACGGCTTCCTCGAATACGACAACAAGCAGAAATGGGGGCGGGCGGCCCTCGGCCCGACCGAGCAGGACGCCGACACGCTGTGGGCTCAATCCGGGCCCGGCTACCTCTGGAAGGGCGAGGTCGAGCAGACGGCCGGCAACCTCTATATGAACGCCAAGGCCATCTACACCAACGGCGGCTTTTCTCTGACGCCGACCAAGGGGCACCGGACGGCCGACGGCTCGGGACCCTATTACACCTGGCTGCGATACCCTTCGGATTACATCAAGGGCAACATCGACGACTACCAGACGAACCGGGACTCCCTCGACCTCAATGTCAACGGCGTCTTTTTCGCCGAGAGGCTGCTCGGCGGCGACCACGAGTTCAAGTTCGGCGTGGACTACATGACGTCTACGACCACGTCGCTCGACTACTACGAGGGCAACATCGTCCTCAACAACTACGGGCCCGACCCGAGCATGCCGACGGGCGAATACTGGGAAGTCTGGCTGATGAGAGACTTCAAGAAGAACGATTTCTTCAAGCGGTTCTCCCTCTACGCCCAGGACACCATCACCTTCGGCCGGCTGGCCGTCAACGTCGGGCTCCGCTACGACGAGGAGCGGAGCATGGTTAAGAACCTCTCCCTCCCCGCTTCGCCCTGGCTGCCGCAGTACATGCCCGCCATCCAAGTGGACAAGTTCGACCCCGGTGTCGCCTGGAAGGTCTTCTCGCCCCGGCTGAGCCTGAGTTATGACCTGTTCGGCAACGGCAAGGACGTCCTCAAGTTCTCCATCGCCCGCTACGGCTCCCAGTCCGGCAACAACCTGGCCGATTTCATCAACCCTCTGGGTTGGACCGAAATCGACGTGGCCTGGCAGGACCTCAACGGCGACGGGCGGGTGGCGGCTAACGAGCTCTTCGGCCTCGACCCGGAGACGGGCGAGCTGGCGGACGTGAACAACCCCGCCAACTGGATCTACAGCAGCGCGACGGTCAATCCGGCCAATCCGACGGCCGTCATCGCCAAGAACAAGTACGACCCCAAGTTCAACTCGCCGCTGCTCGACGAAGTGACGTTCTCCTACGAAAAAGAGATCCTGGCCGATTTCGCCGTGCGGCTGGAGCTGTTCTATAAGAAACGCCACAACGACGTTTGGACCAAGGCCATGTCGAAAGACGGCGTCATCGAGACGGACGACAACTACTACCTCGCCGGCCATGACGAAGCCACCGGCATGGACATCTATGGCCGCACGGTCCGAAATTCCTATCGTTACCGGACCAATCACGAGAAGGCCTACGACCGCTACCTCGGCGGACAGATCGTCTTCACCAAGCGCCTTTCGGACCGCTGGATGCTGGACGGCTCGTTCACGTATTCGGACTGGCGCCGGTATTACGAGGGCGAGTTCGTCGGCGTCGTTTACGACCTCAGCTCGCGCTACATCTACGATTACGGCCCGAATAACGGCGCGTACTTCGACGGCGGCGTCGTCGCTCCGGAAAGCGGCGGGTCCGGGGTCGAGGGAATCTTCGTCAACTCCCGCTGGTCCGGCAAGATCTCGGGCATGTATCAGCTCCCCTTCGGCCTGAATCTCAGCGGCACATTCACCGCCCGGGACGGATATCCCTACCGGCCTTACGCATATGTCTCCCTGCCCGGCATCGGCCGGAAGACGCTGTTCGGCAACCCTGGCGGCAAGTTCGGAGAACTCCGCCTGGCCCCGTTCTTCCTCCTCAGCTTCCGGCTCGAGAAGACGTTCAAGGTGGCCGACAACGTGTCCTTCACGGCCGCGGCCGATGCCTTCAACCTCCTCAATTCGGCCCAGTCACTGAAAAAGGACACCGGCCTGGCGGCCGAGAGCTACGGTCAGGATCTGCTCATTCTTAATCCGAGGGTCTTCCGTTTCGGAGTTCGGCTGAACTTCTGAAGTCCGGCGGAACTCCCGTCCAGAAGACGGCCCCGGCGGCGGGGCCGTCTTCTTTCCATCTTCGGCCGGGCGGACTAGAATAAAAGGCAGGCCGATCATGAGCACACTCCCAGGGTGCCGGATTCCGCGAAGGCGGCCGCTCTTTTCCGCGGCCCGCCGGCTGTCGGTCCTGACCGTGTTCCTCAGCCTCGCCGCGGCGGGCCTGCTTGCGGCCGGTCCGGCGAATAAAAACCCGGCGAACGTCCTCCTCATCACCATCGACACACTGCGAGCGGACAGGCTCGGCTGCTACGGCAACCGAAACGGCCTGACGCCCGCGATCGACCGCCTGGCGAGAGAAAGCTGGATTTTCGAAAAGGCTTTCGCCCATACGCCCTCGACGCTCCCGTCCCACACCAGCATTTTGACGGGAGCGACGCCGCTTCGCCACGGCGTGCACGACAACGTCAACTTCGTCGTCCCGCCGAATGTCCCGACCCTGGCCGAACGCCTGAGAGCGGCGGGCTATGCCACGGCGGCCGTGGTCGGCGCGTTTCCTTTGGATTCGCGGTTCGGATTGACCCGGGGATTCGACCTCTATGACGACAATTATGGAACCGCGGCCAGCCAGGAGTTTGGCTATGTGGAGCGGCGGGCCGAGGAGGTCGTTCGGCTCGGCGGCGCATGGCTGAAAGGCCGCTCCGGCCCCTGGTTTCTCTGGCTCCACTGCTTCGACCCGCACCTGCGCTACGAACCGCCGGAGCCCTTCCGGACGGCATACAGAGACCGCCCCTACGACGGCGAGGTGGCTTATGTGGACTCGGCTCTGGGCCGGCTCTTCGACGTTCTCCGGGAGGGGAAGCTTCTGGAGAAGACCTTGATCATCCTCACCGGCGACCACGGCGAGTCCTTGGGCGAACACGGCGAATTGTCACACGGCTATTTCGCCTACAACGCCACCCTTCATGTGCCGCTGCTCATTCATGAGCCCGAGGGCCGGTCCGGCCGGTCGGCCCAAATCGTCGGCCATGCCGACATCGCTCCGTCCGTCTGCGAATGGCTGGGCCTCCCTCCGCTCCCGTCGGCCGAAGGCGTTTCGCTCGTTCCTTGCCTCAAGGGTCGGACGCTTCCCGAGAGAGAGATCTATGTCGAATCCTTGTACCCCTATTACAGCCGCGGCTGGGCGCCGCTCCGGGGTTTCATCTCCGGCCGCGGGAAATACCTCGATTCACCCATTCCTGAATTCTATGATCTGGGGGCCGATTTCGGGGAAACGGCGAACCTCGCGGAGACGACGGACCTCGGCCGGTTCAAGGATAACCTCCGCCGGCTGATGGAGCGCGGTTCACCCGGAACGGCCTCCTCCACTCCCCGGGCGCCCGACCGCGGGACGCGGGATAAGCTTCAAAGCCTCGGCTATCTCTCGTCCTTCCGCGGCCCCGAAAAGAAAACGTTCACGGCCGCCGACGACCTCAAGGTCCTCCTGCCGTTCCAGACGAAGCTCATGAACGCCATGGGCGCCTACCATCGCGGCGACCGCGAAGGGGCCGTGGCTCTGCTCAAAGACATCATCGCCAAGCGCTCCGATTTCGACCTGGCGTATTCTTATCTGGCCACGATCTTTAAAGAGCAGAGTAAATTCCGGGAAGCCCTCGACGTGTTGCGCCGGGGATACGAGGCCAACCCTTCGAGTTATCGGCTCGTCACCGCGTTCGGCATCTTCCTGGCCGAAACGGGGGCCGCCGACGAGGCCCTTTCTCTCCTGAGCAAAGGCTTGTCCTTGAACGACCATGACCCGGAGCTCTGGAATTATCTGGGCGTAGCCTATTGGGGGAAAGGGCTTTTCGACGAAGCGCTCAAGGCGTATGAAAGCGCTTTGGCGCTCGACCGAAACAATCCGGTTGTCCTGAACAACCTGGGCGCGCTCTTACTCGGCCGGTCCCAGGCGGCCAAAGACCGGACGCTTCTCGCGGCGGCCATCGACCGCTTTTCCGAAGCGATCGCCCTGGCGCCGGATTACGCCTCTCCTTACAACGGCCTGGGCACAGCCTGGGCCCAGGCCGGAGACATCGAGAAGGCCCTCGCTCAGTGGAAGAAGGCCGTCGAATTGAAGCCCGATTTCGCCTATCCTCTTTACAATCTGGGGGCGTCGTACGCGGCCAAGGGCGATGCCGCCCTGGCCTTGGAATACCTGACGCGGTATCGAGACAAGTTCTCCGCTTCCCTCTCCCCGAAGGAAAAAAAAGACCTGGACGAGCTGATCCGGAGCTGCCAAAAAAGGGCGCCGCGCTGAGGCGGCCTATTCGATCGTCCGGACCAGCTCGGACAAAGGCCGCTTCTTGGGCGCGGCCGTTTCCGCGGCCGGATATCCGACGGGGATGACGGCCATGAATTCCCCCTTCGGCTCGCCGAGAAGGCGGAGAGCGTCGTCCTTGATGAGGAAGAGGATCCCCAGCCAGACGGTCGCTAAACCCAGGGAGGCTGCGGCGAGGAGCAGGTTTTCAACGGCCGCCGCCGAGCCCTGGATCTCCATGGTCCGGAAAAAATCGAAGGTCCGGGCGTCCTCCAATTGGAAGAGGTCCTTGCCGCGCTTGATGAGATCGCCCGTATTGGCCACGGCGATGACGAGGGGTGCCGTGCTGATGGACCGGGCCGCCATGCGCAGGAGGACGGAGGCGGGGCGGGGGAAATCGGCCGCTCGCGCCGCGGCGAGCGCCGCCAGGTCGTCCTTCGTCCGGCCGCGGACGACCAGAAAGCGCCAGGCCTGCTGGTTGTGGGCGGACGGGGCGCGGTTGGCCGCGTCGAGGAGCACGGAAACCCAGGCGTCGGGGACGTCGAGATTCGTGAAGCGGCGGATGCTCCGCCGTCCGACGATCGTCCTCAGGGTCTCGTTGAGGGATGCGGGCGAGGTGTCGATCTTCATGGTTTCCTCCTGATGCGAGCGGCGCTATTCTCCGGCGAGAGCGCTCGAGATCATCCCGGCCACGGCGGCCGCGTCCGGTGAGGTCCTCAATTTCGCCCGGAATTCCTCGTCGACCAGACGCCGGGAGAGCCGGGCTAGGAGCTTCAAATGTTCGCGGTCCGGGTCGGGAGCCGGCAGGATGAGCATGACGGCCATCTCCACGGGTTCGCCGCCGGCGTCCCAGACGACCGGAGCGGCGAAACGGAGGAAGCCGACGCTGGGGGAGAGAACCGCCGCCGTCTGGCCGTGAGGAATGGCGACGCCGAAACCGATGTCCGTCGAAAACGTCTCTTCGCGCTGCCACAGCGCGGCCTCGACGTCGTCCCTCGACCGAACCCGGCCGGCGGCCTCCATCATGACCGCCAATTCCTGCAGGGCTTCGGCCTTCGACCGGCTGTCCGAGCCGACCCGGACGAGCGCAGGGGTGATCAGGTCAGACTTTCTCTCCCGGCGCTCGAACGAAACGAGAAGCTCTTCGACCTCGCGCGCGGAGGCGAGCCCCTCGGCCGTTTTGAGCAGGTCCCCGCAGGCCGCGCTCGTCAGCTCCCGAATGCGGGCTTTGATTTCCGGGACGGCGGAGGAGGTCATGCTCAGCTCATCGAAACTCAGGCCGACGAACAGGGGGAGCAGGCGCGGGTCGGAGGCCGCCTCGCCGCACAGACCGACCCAGCGGCGCCGGGCATGGGCGGTCTCGACGATCGTCCGGAGCAGGCGAAGGAAGGCCGGATGACGGGGGGAGGCGAGGTCCCGGACAGCGGGATTGCCGCGGTCGGCGGCGAAGAGATACTGGAGCAGGTCATTGCTGCCGATGCTGAAAAAATCGGTGTGATCGGCGAAGCGGTCGATGAGCAGCGCGGCGGACGGGACCTCGACCATCATCCCGGCTTCGACCTCCGGCCGATGGGGGATGCCGGCGGCCGCGAGCTCTTCATGGACCTGCTTCAGAAGCTCCTTCATCCGGGCCATCTCTTCGACCGCGCCGACCATAGGGAACATGACCTTGAGCGGGCCGCGCGAGGCCGCCCTCAGGATGGCCCTGAGCTGGCTGCGGATGAGGTCGGGGAATCGGCCGTACAGGCGCACGCCGCGGCCGCCGAGGAACGGATTGGCCTCGGCCGGGAGCGGCAGGAAGGGAATGGGCTTGTCTCCGCCGATATCGAACGTCCGGATGATGACCGGCCGGCCTTCGGCTTCGGCGGCCAGCCGCTCGTATACGGCGAATTGCTCGTCTTCGCCGGGGGGTGTGGTCCGGTCCATGAGCAGGAGCTCGGTCCGGAACAGGCCGACGCCCTCCGCTCCGTCTTTCCAGGCGGCCGGAAGCTCCTCCGGATGGCCGATGTTGGCTGCGATCTCGAGGCTGCGGCCGTCCTCGGTGCGGCCGGGGAGGAGGGCATATTTCCTGCGGACCGCTCTCCTCTCTTCGTCGGCCCGCATCTCGCGCTCGAAATAGCGGCCGACGGCCGGAGAGGGGGAAGGAATGACCAGGCCTCGGCTGCCGTCGAGGATGGCCTCTTCGCCCGGGTTCAGCTTCTCGCGGAGCCCCGGACAACCGGTGACGGCGGGGATGCCCCGCGCCCGGCACATGATCAGGGCGTGCGAGGTCGTTCCGGCGCTCTCCAGACCGAGGCCCGCGAGGAGAGACTTGTCCAAGGCCAGGAACTGGGACGGCGAGATATCCTCGGCGATAAGGATCGAAGGAGAATCGAGCCAGAGCTTCTCCTCCGGAAGGTTCGTGCCCGCCAGGCGATGGACGAGCTGGCGCGAGACATCGCGGATATCGGCCATCCGTTCGCGGAGGTACTGGCTCCGGCTGGCCTGAAGCAGGTCGCAGAAAACGCGGGACGCCTGCAACACCGCCGCGGCGGCGCCGGTTTTTTCGGAGGAAATGAGCTCAGCGACCTTCGCCGAGAAGGCGGGATCGCGGAGAATGGACAGATGGGCGTCGAGGACCGCCCGCTCCGTGCCGGCATCGATGGCCTCCCGGCGGCGCCGCCATTCCTCTTCGAGAGCGGCGGCCGCGGCTATATAGGCTTGAGTCTCTTCCCCGGCCGGGCCGGCAGGCGGAAGGTTCCCCGGGCTCATCTCCAGGGCGGGGTCGAGGACGACGACCGGGCCGCGAGCGATCCCCGGACCGGCCGGAACGCCGCGGAAGAAGACGGCTTTTTCCAGGCCGAGGATGCGGGGGATCCCCGCCTTCCCCAGGCCCTCGGCTTGTTCGGCCTCGGCCTTTTTTTCCCGTTCAGCAAGCTCGTCGTCCATAAGCAGGCGTAGAGCCCGGAGGAGCTCGTCTTCTCCTTCTCCTTGTACGCGGAGCCGGCACGGATCCTCATGTTGGGTATCGGTGCCGATGAGCGACAGGACGCTCCGCGCGTCGGCCGTCCGCCCGTTGCGGAAGTTGTCCCAGAGGACCTCGGCGGTGAATCGGGCCGCGGCTTCCTGGATCAGGCTCGCCGGCCGGGCATGCAATCCCAGGGGCAGGGGGAAGGAAAAGCGGTATTCAAGAGCCAAGTTCGTTTTGGATCCGGAGCAGGATCGATTCGGCGCTCTTGATGGCCTCCTGGACGCCGACCTCGTAGATCTTCTTCCCTTCGAAGCGCTCTTTCTTCTGGACCGGGATGCCGACGGCGAAGATGACGGCGGCCGCCTCGCGGATGTCCTCGGCGGTCAGCTCGTTCTCGATGCCCATGGCGCCCTGCGTCTCCACTTTCACCCGGAGTCCCATTTTCTTGCCGGCTTTTTCCAGCCGTTCGGCGGCCATGTACGTGTGAGCGATGCCGGTGGGGCAGGCGGTGATGCCGACGATGGTCATGAGGCCTCCTTCGTCCGGTCTTTCCGGCCCGATCTTTTTTTAATGGCGTTCATGAGCAGGGCGACGGTCGTCGTCCCGGCCAGGATGGCGACGACGTAGATCAGGCGATTGTCCACGACCGGAAGGACGATGGGCCCGCCGTGGGGGGCGTGGTCGCCGACCTTGCCCAGCATGGCGATGACCGACGCGACGCTCGAGCCGAGCATGATCACGGGGATCACCCGGAAGGGATCGGCGGCGGCGAAGGGGATGGCCCCTTCGGTGATGCCGATGGCCCCCATGGCCAGGGCGGCCAGCCCGGCCTCCTTGTCCTGGTCGGACCACAGTGTCCGGTCGAGCAGCGTGGCCAGGCCGAGTCCGAGCGGCGGGACGCAGATGGCCGCGGCGCAGGCGCCCATGACCGCGAAGTTGCCTTTCTGGATCATGGCCGCGCCGAAGAAGAAAGCGACCTTGTTGACGGGCCCGCCCATGTCGAAGGCGATCATCGAGCCGAGGACGACCCCCAGCAGGACCTGGTTTCCCGCGTTCATGCCTTCGAGCCAGTGCTGGATGGCGGTCATGATGTCGCGGATGGGCGCGCCGATGATCTTATACATGACAAACCCGACGACCAGCGAGGACAGGACGGGGATGACCAGGATGGGCATGATCGGTTTGAGGTAAGTCGGCGGCTTGAGCTTCTTGATGAAGAAGACCAGGAAACCGGCCAGGAGGCCGGAGACGATCCCGCCCAGGAATCCGGCCCCCACCTGGCCGGCGATATAGCCTCCGACGAAGCCGGGGACGAGGCCCGGCCGGTCGGCGATGCCGAAAGCGATGTAGCCGGAGAGGACCGGGATGAGGAAGGCGAAGGCGGCCGAGCCGATGTCGTTGATCAGCTTGAGGAACGGGGCGCGGGAGAAATCGGGGCCGGCGGATGTCATCGGGGCGAAGGCGATGGAGAGGGCGATGAGGATGCCGCCGCTCGCGACAAAGGGGATGGCGTAGGAGACCCCCGACAGGAGATATTGCTTGAACCGGCCGACTTTCATGGCTGCCTCCGGCCATTCTATTAGAAAAAAATCGGGGACACAATACCCTGTCCCGAAATGAGGAAATCGGGGACACGATACTCTACCCCGCGGAAATTGGGACATGATTCCCTGTCCTGAGCGCAGCTCCAGGGAAAGGGTATCGTGTCCCCATCTTTTTTCGGGACAGAGTATTGTGTCCCCGTTTGACACTTCCGGAGGGGATGACATATATTTCGGCCTAACGTTCTAGGACGAGGTGATCTCATGAAATCCTTCCTTCGCTTCTGTTTGATCTTCCTGATCGTTTCCGCGGCGGCCGTCTTTCCCCAGCAGCGCGAC